>Ga0255052_10000139_pt1 | contig 54890 bp, 48 predicted proteins | sample JV7_2_21_MG_FD_188632 | JGI IMG/M metagenome (GOLD analysis project Ga0255052, IMG submission 188632) | Seawater microbial communities from Jervis Inlet, British Columbia, Canada - JV7_2_21 | ecosystem: Environmental > Aquatic > Marine > Inlet | place: Canada: British Columbia | collected...
CCGCCTGAACCGACTGGCTCAGGATATAGCCGAAGAATTTGCAAGACACGGGCGCGATGCCTCGAACTGGCTGAGCGGCGGCTTGAACAACGCGCGACTGGCCACGGTGACTCTGTACCATGAGCGTCTGCCAGCGTTTAGACAGCTGCTGCAGCGATGCGACGGCGAACTCAAGTGCTTCTACGCGGAGGCGAAGCTCCTATCGAAGCTGGATGCGGAGGAGCTGGATTCAGAGCTCAACGACCTTGAGGCAAATCACGAGAACCGGCAGGGGCGCCCCCGGAAGCGATAATTACTTTAGTCGCAAGCCGGCAGTCGATTTCGCCACGCGCTTTTCATGAACGGCCAGTCTTTGTCAATCACCAGACCCAGGGCCAGGCCGAGAGTCCTGTTAAGGAATCGGACGATCATTGCCGTGAGCCGCGCGCTCTGTCTCGCGCGCCACCCGGGAAAGGTCGATCAGCGGATCTGCAGCATCAGGGCACGATCGCCACGCTGTACGAGCAGAAACAGAATATTATTGTTGCTTGCGATTTCTGTTAGCTGCTGCAAGGATCTAACCGGACGTCGATTCACCTGTTTGATGATATCGCCGCCACGTAAGCCCCGTTGAGCGGCAGGACTGTCCGGGTCAACTACTGTGACTTCGACCCCGGAAACTCTGCTGGTCGACGATGACGCAAACTGTGCACCGTCGAGCCCGGGATGGATGCTTGAAACCTGTTGTTGTCCAAGTACCGTCGTTGTGGTTTGCGTCTCCCCGCTACGAATATATTTAATATTGACGGGTTCGCCGGACCCCATCAGGCCAATCATATTGCGCAAACCAGGACCGCTGGTTATCTTCTTGTCATTGACTTCGACGATGATGTCGCCGACCTCAAGTCCGGCCTGCTCCGCTGCTGAACCTGCTTCGACGAGTGATATGAGTGCACCGCTTTCGACGCTTATGTCGAGCGCTCTCACAGCCTCGGCGTCGATTGTCTGAATCGAAACGCCAAGCAGACCGCGACGTACTTCGCCGAAGTCGAGAATCTGGCGCATGATCGAACTCGCGATCTCGGCGGGTACAGCGAAGCCGATACCGACATTGCCGCCGGAACGGCTGATAATTGCGGAATTAATGCCCACGAGTTCGCCATTCATGTTAACCAGTGCGCCGCCGGAATTGCCGGGATTAATTGATGCGTCGGTTTGAATGAAGTCCTCGTAGCCATCGCGGTTGATTCCGGTTCGACTCAGCGCGCTGACAATCCCCGATGTAACGGTATGGCCAAGCCCGAACGGGTTACCGATGGCGATGACGAAATCGCCGACACGAATGGCGTTCGAATCACCAAACGGCATGTCAGTGAGGTCGTCGGCTTCGACCTTGAGTACAGCGATGTCGGTTGCCGGGTCTGAGCCGACGATAATTGCATCAAGAAGCTGGCCATTGATTAGCGAGATCTTTATCTCATCGGCGCTTTCAACGACGTGGTGGTTGGTCAGAATATAACCGCGTTCGGCGTCAACGATGACGCCTGACCCGGCGCTCGCAATCTCCCTGGAACCACCTCTCGGGGAGTCCGGGATACCAAAAAAACGGCGAAACGCTTCGTCACCGTGCGGCGCACGTCTCGTGACAGTCTGACTTACGCGAATATTTACGACCGCCGGCGATGCGCTCTCGACGAGCGGAGCGAGACTGGGAAACGTTTGATCGCCCAACCGATCGGGCAGGGCGGCGGAGCCGGCGGTGGTGAGAACAAGTAGCAGGCCGGACCAGATTATTCGGTTTGTCGTTATCATCAAGGTGCCTCGATCTGTGCTTAGGGGTATTTTTGACATTAGCTTCACCTGGCTGAATAAGCGGTGAATGCCGTGCCAATGTAGGAGTATAAAGCCATTGCGGTAGACACTGGAACGGTACCGAAAGTTTCGGCGTACCAGCGCCTAATGCAGGCCGGAAAATTGGCGTGGTCCATAGACAGGATGCCCGATTGCAACATAGAGTCGCAATCGGACATCGCCGGTCGCTTGGCAGGCTTCGAGGCGATGGACTCTTTCTCAGGCTGCTTCGACCATAATACGGCGTGGCTGCACTGCAGGCAGCTTGGGAATCGTGACCTTAAGGACACCCAAGCGGCGTCCATGTATCAGTCTGTGATTGCTAAGATAGGGTCGCAGACGGCCAATTCAAGGCTCGATCTGAGGTGTTCCTGACGTTTTTCTTGCGGGAAAAAGAGGCTCAGCGTGGTTGCAGGGCGTGCCACTATATCTAGTAGAAGGAAAGTTTCACGAAAGTGTCATTATTTTTGTCTTGTTTTTAAAGCACTTAGTGTGGAATAGTCTATAAGTTATTGAAAATACCAGAAAAAGACCTTTACAAATAAATAACACAAACCCTTGACAGTAGGCGCTTCCGGGCATAATCTTGTCCACGTTCAGACACAACATCTTGTGTCTAATAACTGGGGAATAAAGGCCGTTTTCGGCACTTGCCGCGCGATTTTGCGATTGCGTCGAGCGGATTACTGTTCCTCTGTGAAAGGCACGGCGAAACCACGCGATGGGGTCACCGTAGGAAGTTCAGGGGAGTAAACAGATCAATTATGTCTGCCGTTCAGATGGAATCGCGCACCCTCACCGACATAGAGTTGCAAGCAGCGTCTGTTGATATTTGGGATGCGAAATATCGACTTACAGCTAAAGACGGAACCAAGGTTGACGAGAAAATCGACGACACATTCGTGCGTGTAGCGAGTGCGCTCGCCAATACCGAAGTCGAGTCGAAACGCGACCATTGGTTCGAGGAATTTGCCTGGGCGTTGCGAAGTGGAGCGATTCCGGCAGGGCGTATCATTTCCAATGCCGGCGCCTACGAGCACAAACCGGCGACGTCGACGATCAACTGCACTGTATCGGGCACTGTCGGGGACTCGATGGACAATATTCTCAACAAGGTGCATGAGGCCGGGCTAACACTGAAGGCTGGTTGCGGTATTGGTTATGAGTTTTCGACCTTGCGTCCGAAAGGAGCGTTTGTCACCGGTGCTGGTGCCTATACATCGGGCCCCATGTCCTTCATGGATATCTACGACAAGATGTGTTTCACGGTATCGTCGGCGGGCGGGCGCCGTGGCGCGCAGATGGGTACCTTTGATATCGGCCATCCGGACGTCATGGAGTTTATCCGCTCCAAGCGCGAGGACGGACGGCTGCGGCAGTTTAATCTGTCACTCCTCGTCACCGACGAGTTTATGCAGGCGGTCATCAATGAAGACGAGTGGAAACTCGCTTTTCCGGTGACGGTACAAGAGGTTGAGCGGGAGAGCCTCGACATCACTGATACGTCACAGTTCGTGATGCGTGAATGGCCAGAGGCCGGCAACTACATGACCACCCCGAGCGGGCTGGTTGTCTGCAAAATCTACAAGACTATACCGGCGCGCCGTGTGTGGGACATCATCATGGCATCGACCTACGATTTCGCGGAGCCAGGCTTCGTGTTGATCGATAAGGTCAATGAGATGAATAACAACTGGTTTGACGAGAACATTCGTGCCACCAATCCCTGCGGCGAGCAGCCGTTGCCACCCTACGGATCATGTCTGCTCGGCTCGGTAAATTTGACCCGATTTGTCCTCAATGCATTTACTGATGATGCCAGCTTTGACTGGGAGACCTTTCGCAAGGTCGTCAGAGTCTTCACGCGCATGCTCGACAATGTCGTCGAAGTCAATGGCCTGCCGTTACCGCAGCAGCGCAACGAAATACAGAGAAAGCGCCGCCACGGCATGGGCTTTCTTGGTCTGGGCTCCGCGATCACAATGTTACGCATGCAGTACGGTGATGAACGTGCTATCGAATTCACCGAGGAAGTCTCTCGGCAGCTGGCGTTGGCAGGTTGGGAAGAGAGCCTTGAGTTGGCAAAAGAGAAGGGGCCGGCGCCAATTATGAGCGAGCTGTTCGAGGTGACGGACAAGATGCTCGCCAAGCGGCCGGAAATGATGGCCGATGGCTACCAGATTGGCGACAAAGTGCCGGGCCGAATCCTGCATGCGCGTTACAGCCGCTACATGCAAAGGGTCGCGGTCGAGGCGCCTGAGCTTGTCAAGGAGCTGGCCGAAGTCGGGGCACGATTTACGCACCACAGTTCGATCGCTCCGACCGGCACGATATCGCTATCACTTGCCAACAACGCAAGTAACGGAATCGAGCCGAGTTTCGCCCATCACTATTTCCGTAATGTGATCAGGCCGGGCAAGAAGACCAAGGAAAAAGTCGACGTCTTCTCGTTCGAGATGCTGGCGTACCGTGAGTTGATCGATAAGGCGGCTACGCCGGCAGCCGGGCAAGGCGAGAGTGCGGTAAACAACTTGCCGGACTATTTCGTCACGGCTGAAAACATTTCGCCCAAAGCGCATGTTGATACGCAGGCAGCAGCGCAAACGTGGATCGACTCGTCGATATCGAAGACGGCGAATATACCAACCGATTATCCCTATGAGGACTTCAAGGACATCTATCTGTACGCCTATAAACAAGGCCTCAAAGGCTGCACGACCTTCCGCTTTAATCCAGAGGCATTTCAGGGCGTTATGGTTAAGGAAAAGGACCTGAAAAACACGGTCTATACATTTACGCTCGACGACGGATCAACAGTTGAGCTCAAGGGAGATGAGGATATTGAATACGATGGCGAGATACACACGGCTGCCAATCTGTTCGACGCCCTCAAGGAAGGCTACTACGGAAAGTTTTGAGCAAGGAAGACAACAAGCCATGGAAAGAACATGAAGAGCCAGAAAAAAGTGTGGAAGGACAATCGAAGCAGCAATGCGAACAACATTAGAACGGATTGCGAACATTGGCTAAGTTCGGTAGTTACAGAGCTGGATGTGGACGATTGCAGGGCGAGTGAAACGGCGAGTCAGCCGGATCAGGAGAAGCTTGGGGATTGGGGACAATGATCAAAATAGACCAGAAAATTACGGCTTACGCTGTCAAGCGCCCGGCGAGCGAGGAAAAAGCGGCTAAGCCTGAGTACAAACGCGAAGGGGGAGGGGGCAATCGTGCGGAAGTCATACGCATGCACGAGAAACTCGAACGCCCTGAGGTATTGATCGGCTCTACGTACAAAGTAAAGACGCCGATTTCAGATCACGCGATGTACATCACGATTAACGATATCATTCTCAATGAAGGCACGGAACACGAGAAGCGCCGACCGTTCGAAATTTTCATCAACTCGAAGAATCTCGATCATTATCAGTGGATCGTTGCTTTGACACGCATTATTTCAGCCGTGTTCCGCAAGGGTGGTGACGTAGCCTTTCTCGTGGATGAATTGAAAGCGGTTTTCGATCCGCGCGGAGGCTACTGGCAGGCTGGCGGCAGGTTCATGCCGTCGATCATTGCCGAGCTCGGCTACATAGTCGAGAAACACCTGATTATGATCGGTTTGATGTCTGAGCCGGTTCTCGATGAAGGCCAGAAGAAACTCATCGCGGAAAAACGCGCCGAATTCAATGAGTCGAAGAAACAGCAGGATGCTTTTTCAGACAACCAGTATCCGGAGGGCGCTCAGTTGTGCACCGTGTGCAACACTGTCGCGTTGATCATGATGGATGGTTGCATGACATGCTTGTCGTGCGGCGATTCAAAATGTGCATGACAGGGGCCATTCTGCGGCCACAAGACTGCCGGGTTGATGTGAGCTCACCAATATCGCCCTGGTCGATTACTGGTAACAAATCTGGTTGGGAGTGACTGGGCGGCGAGTTGGGAGTAGCCTGTCACTCGTCACACCGTCAGGCTTCTTGTGCGTATTCTCTATAATTTCCTGATCTATCTGGTGCAGATTCCCGTGGCTGGCTACTGGCTGTTTCGTGGATTTGTCAACAAGACGTACCGGGAAGGAATATGGCAGCGATTCGGCATTGGCTATCCGACGTTTGATACCTGCATATGGATACATGCGGTGTCAGTTGGTGAAGTGCAGGCAGCAGCACCTCTAATCCGCGCACTCGCGAAACAGTTTCCCGACCACAAGCTGCTCGTTACGACCGTGACGCCGACCGGTGCCGTGCGGGTCAAGATGTTGTTCGGCGACACAGTCAGTCATTGCTACCTTCCATTCGAAATGCCGGTCGCCGTCGATCGGTTCTTCGCTTCGGTAAGACCCGAACTCGCGTTGGTCATGGAAACGGAAATCTGGCCGAACCTGTATCACGGTTGCGGAGTCAGAAATATTCCGTTGATACTGGTCAGTGCGCGGATTTCGCCGAGGTCAGTCGATAGCTACAGGAGATTCCTGCCATTATTCCGTGAGACCTTGTCGCATGGCATCATTATTGCGGCGCAGAGCCAGGCGGACGCCGAACGGTTTCGCTCACTCGGTGCAGACCCGGTCCGTACCTGGATAACAGGCAACATCAAGTTCGACATCGAGCTGCCGGAGGGCGTTGCCGGGCGCGGCCAAGAGTTGCGGACTGAGTTGTTCGGCGATCGCGAAGTTTGGATCGCGGCAAGTACACATGATCACGAAGAGCAACAGATACTCGCTGCTCACCGAACACTACAGAAGTCGCATCCAGATCTGCTGCTGCTGCTTGTGCCGCGTCATCCGGAACGATTTTCGGGCGTTCGGGACCTGCTTGCAAACCAGGGGTTCAGCAGTGTTGCGCGCACGGATCATCGTCCGTGCAAAATGTCTACCGACGTGTTTCTAGGCGATACGATGGGCGAGTTACCGCTTTTCTATGCGGCGAGCGATATCGCCTTTGTTGGCGGTAGCCTCGTACAGGTAGGTGGCCACAATCTACTCGAACCAGCGGCGCTCGGTCTGCCGGTGATCAGCGGGCCACATGTGTTTAATGCCCAGGATATTGCTGACATGTTTGTCGAACGTGGTGCGTGTCGAATCGTGGAGACCCCAGAAGAGCTCGCCGACCAGGTAGACGCATTGCTTACGGATCGCGATCTGGCAATGCGACTTGGTGAGCAGGGCAGGCTAATCGTACAGCGCAACCGTGGTGCGCTGAAACAACTCCAGGCATTGCTGGAACCGCTGATAGGCAGTGTAAATCAGTGATCGGAGCCGAACTTACTCAGTTGCCGCCGCCTGTTCTTCTGCAATGACTTGTTCAGGTGGCTTACGATCCGCAAGCCAACGATCGAGTCCCTCGAGGTCCTGAACTTGCAATGTGCCGGCTGCTTGCCTGAGCCGCATTGCGTTCAGGATGTAGTCGTATCGGGCTTGGTAGAAATTCGTGATTGCCACGTACAGCGCAAACTGCGAATCGAGCACATCGACTATCGTGCGTGTGCCGACATCGAATCCTGCTTGTGTAGCTTCAAGCGCCGTTGTGCTAGACGCGACAGCCTGCTGGAGCGCTTTGACACGGCTTATTTCTGATAACACGCCGAGATAGGCATCGCGCGTCTGGCGCTCCGTCTCACGCGTCACACGTCGCAGTTGCTCGCGGCTTGCGCGATGCAGGTAGACGGCTTCGCGAACTCGCGAATTGGTCCCGCCACCGGAAAATAACGGCACGCTGATCTGAATGCCGATACTGTCGCGCGTGCCGTCACTATCAGGGTTCGAAGAGATCCGGGGACCTCCTGGGTTAAATATGTCATCAGTTACGCGCTCGGCAACAATGTCTTGCTGGCCGCTGCTTGCGACGAGATCAATCGTCGGGTAGTGACCGTTGCGCCGGAGGGATATTTCGTCTCTGGCAAGTTTTTCGTCGAGACGGCTCGCGACCAGCGCCAAGTTTTGACTCAACGCGATATCGATCCAGCTAGCTTCGTCAGCTGGATCCGGGTTTTGTAGTGGAAAGTCTTCACCAGGTGCCGACAAGCTGGTTACGTATTCGCCTGTGATTTCGCGTAAGAATTCGCGCGCAGTCGCAAGTGAGCGCTTCGCTCCGATCTCGGACGCGACGGCTTGATCAAAAGCAGCTTGGGACTCCTGCACGGCCGTGATCGCAATCAGTCCTACGTCGAAGCGCTGCTTCGCCTGTTCCAACTGGCGTGCGATGGCCGTTCGGTTGGCATGAATTGACGTCAGCCGGTCTTCGGCTGCCAGCACATCGAAATAACGTTGCGTGACGCGCACAATCAGATCCTGCTGCGCGGCTTCGCGATCGGCCTCTGCTTTTGCCACCATCTTGTCCGCACGCCGCAGCCCGACGATCTGGTCCCAGCGAAACAGCGTCTGCCGCAAGTTGAACTGCCATTGCGTTGTCTCGGATTCAACGTCCGTGCCTACCGGGGTAGGTAAGCCGGACCCGGAGTCGAAGATACTCGTGCCCGACGACTCGGTTTTCGTCCAGTCGCCCGAGAATCCTATCTGCGGTAGCAGCAAGCCACGCGCCTGCGGCTCGGCTTCAAGGGCGGCGAGGCGCCGTGCTTCAGCTTCATGAATTCTTGGGTCGCTTTGTAATGCCTGCTGATAAACCTCTAGCAGGGACGTTGCATGCGCTGTCCCCGAGGCCATCATGGATCCTAAAATAACAAATAATGCTTTGATAATATTAACTTTATTCATCTTGTTGCATTCCGCGTTAGTCGGCCGTCAGGCACGATTTAAGTGTTATAGTCAACTATATCACTATATCAGTCAAGATCAGAATCAGACTCCTTGTCAGTAACGTGCAATCGCCGCGTCAACTTCCACAGACCAGTCGTCTATACCTCCCTCTATATTTGCTACGGTTTCGCAGCCCTGTTGCACAAGCCAGGCCGCGACCACCATGCTGCGTGCTCCAGTGTGACACAGGATTGCAACGGGTTCTTCATGCTTCAATCCGCCGACCCGGCCCCGGATCTCCACCATAGGCATCGCGACCGAACCCGGTACTTTGGCGATTTCCATCTCCCAGGGTTCCCGGACGTCCAGCAACCGCCAATATTCGCCCGAATTACGGCGCTTGACGATCTTTGCCGGTGTCAGTCTGGATATGCTCGCTGTAGTCACCTGGATAAGTACACATTTACTAGATGCAGCAAAAGCTGAAGTGGTTTCTTTGGCGTATCAGAGTCTCACGCTTCTCGGCCCGGACTATTCATGAAATCCTGTGTGCGGACAAGGACCAAGCAAGGGCGCGAGCGTATTCATGAATAGTCCGGGCTAGGAGAATGCCAGGGCCTCGAACCCCGACGGCACAAGCTGCTCTCGCGGCACCTCGATCAGTATCTCCCGACGGATGTGTCGGGAACATTCCAGGCCCGTACTTGCTGTTGAACCATTTTCTCGCGCGGAACTGGCGTTCATCTTTGGCCAACCTGCAAACGATTGAAAAACAGTATGAAACCTCGCCAGCTGGAGCCTTCGTCGACACACGACCTGGCGGCTGCGCAGCGCCCGTTGCCGAATTATGGTGAATTGCCGCGGCCGGTAGCGGCAGCTGAGATATGCTTACCGATGCTTGAACTCAGAGCGCTTTTCTAACCTCACGTCTCCGTCGATGGAGATACATCTTTCGTGAACAATAATAACAAATGATACTTGCACTGCATCTCTTGCAAGATAGCCGCAATATGACCAGCGGGCATTCGCTGAGAAACGCGAAGGTTCGCCGGACAGTGTCGCTTGCACCAAAGTGTAAGGCACCGGACGTGGTGCGTTGGGTCTGCCGCGCCTGTTTGACAATGGGGTGCTGAATGACGTCTCTCACTGCCCTCATCACACTGTCGGTCCTGTTACTGGTGGCCGTCACTGCCGGTGTCTTATTGTGGCTGGGTCGCCGGCGTACGGCACGTCGAATCGAGTCGCTAAACGTGGAAATGCGCAATGTGTCTCGCGATGCATCGGTAGGTCGCCGGCTGAGCATTCCGGATGACGACGATACTGCCCGGTTGGCACTTACAGTCAATCGGTTGTTCGATGCGCTTGGCGAGCGTGATGCGAAAATTCAGGTTCGAGACCGGCTCTTCAATGACTTTGCACATACCTTGCCTGAGGTCGTCGTTATTCATGACGAGAAGATATTGCTGGCAAACGAGTCGGCGGCGAGCCTGATTGGTCTCGAAGCCCCGCAACTCGTGGGGCGTGAAATTGCTGACCTTGTCAAACCGGCATACCGGGCACTGTTTCGAAACACAATGGCCAAGCGTCTCGCGGGCGAGGATGTCCCGCGGCGGCTGGAAATCCAATTGATTAACGGTAATGGAGTGGGGCTTTGGGTTCAGGCACAAAGTTCTAACATCGAGTTTCACGGCCATCCGGCGATCCTGACAGTTGCTCGTGACATCAGCCATCGAAAGAGCCTCGAAGTGTCATTGAGTCGCAGCAAGCGCCAGGCGCAATACATATTGGAATCGATTTCCGAGGGTGTCATTACGACTGGCCACGACGGACACATCGAATACATGAACGCTGCGGCTGAGTCGCTGACAGGCACAAACCGCGATGAAGCGGCCGGACAACGGATTGGTGATCTGTTTACGCTCGTTGACGAAGCAGATCGTCGACCGCTGGGAGATCCGGTGGAACGCTGCCTGGCGATGCGCCGCCGCGTGAATATGGGCCGACACGCCGTAATGATAAGCGCCGACGCAGAGCAAGAGCACTCGGTCGAAATCACCGCGTCGCCGGTACGGTCTCCTGGCAATAGTATTGCCGGTGCTGTCGTTGTATTTCATGATGTTAGTGAGCTTCGCGGCCTGACCCAAAAAATGAGCTATCAGGCGACGCACGATCCGCTCACCGGTCTGATCAACCGGCGCGAGTTCGAACGGCACCTCGACGAAGCGATGAACTCAGCACATGCAGAAGAAGCCGCGCACATGTTGTTCTATATGGATCTTGATCGATTCAAGGCGGTCAACGACAGTTGTGGTCACCAGGCGGGTGACAATATGTTGCGCGAGGTTGCCAATCTGATCAAAGAGCAAGTGCGAGACTCTGATTACGTCGGTCGAATAGGCGGCGACGAATTCGGTGCTCTGCTGATCCGCTGCCCTATCGAAAAGGCCAGGCAGATTGCTGCAGATATTTGCAACGCAGTCGCCGACTATCGCTTCGTTTGGAAAGACAAGATCTTCAATATTGGTGTTTCGATTGGCCTGGTTGAGATCAGCCACGCCAGCGGCTCACGACAAGACGTTCTCAGCGCCGCCGATTCCGCCTGCTATGTTGCTAAGCAACAGGGCAGGGGGCAAGTGCATGTTTATTCAGCACGCGATGAGGCGGACGCGCGCGAGCGTGGCGACATTCGGTGGCTGAGACAGCTGCAAGCGGCGTTGCATGAAGACCGTTTCGAGTTGGCGTTGCAACCGATCCTTGCGATGAGCGGTCGCGCCGACTCCGGTCCTTCAGTTGAGGTGTTGATCCGCTTGCCAGATGGCCGGGGGCGGATTGCCGATGCTGCGGAATTCCTGCGCCCAGCTGAACGCTATCAGCTGATGCCGCAAATAGACCGATGGGTCGCGCGCGCGACACTCAACGCACTTGCGGCGCGTGAAATAAAGTTGGCAAGCAAGAGAAGTTGCGCAATTAACCTCTCAGGACAGACTCTTGGCGATGAGCTGTTTCTTGGTTTCGTCGTCGAGGCTCTCGACCGCAGCGGTGTGCCGCCGGCATCGATATGTTTTGAGGTCACTGAGAGTGCAATTCTTGCGAACGTGCAACGAGCGCAACGCTTCATCGAAGTGCTGCACGGAATCGGTTGCGAGTTTTCGCTTGACGACTTCGCAGGCGGGCTTGGTTCGTTCTCGAGCCTCAAGCACTTGCCTATCGATTATCTGAAGATTGATGGTAGTTACACACGCAATCTGCTCTCGGATCAGGTCAATCGTGAAGTGGTCTCGGCAATGATAAACCTCGCCCGAACCATGCAGTTCCGCATTGTCGCTGAACAGGTAGAACAGCAGGAAGACTTTGACTGGCTACGCGACAAAGGTGTGGATTTTGTGCAGGGGAACTTTGTCGAGGCCCCGGCAATTCTCGGCACAACTTCGACCGGCACCTTCCGCACATTGCATTCCTGACGGCTGACGGCTGACGGCTGACGGCTGACGGCTGGGGGATGGCCGGGGATTGGACACGTCGGTTCGTTAAGTGACGTTTATCTGGTTTTGTCATGATGCAATATCGGTGTGCCTGGCGCGGCGTGTCGCAGGCAAGGAAAAGCCGCAGGGCTCGCGCCTTGCGGTTCTTCCGTTTAACGTAGGTCTTGCGGTTACAGCAGTGGCACCATCAGCAGCGCCACGATGTTGATAATCTTGATCAATGGGTTTATCGCCGGGCCCGCAGTATCTTTGTACGGATCGCCGACCGTATCGCCAGTGATCGCGGCTTTGTGGGCATCAGAGCCCTTTCCGCCGCAGTTACCGTCTTCGATGTACTTTTTGGCGTTATCCCATGCACCGCCGCCAACGGTCATCGAGATAGCGACGAACAGTCCGGTAACAATCGTGCCGAGTAGCAGGCCACCGAGGGCCTCTGCGCCGAGGAAATATCCCACCGCCAGCGGTACCGCTATAGGCAGTAATGAAGGCAGAATCATCTCTTTGATCGCGGCCTTGGTCAGCAGGTCGACCGCACGACTGTAGTCCGGCTTGCCAGTGCCTTCCATGATGCCCGGGATTTCCCGGAACTGACGGCGCACTTCGGTAACGACGGCTCCCGCAGCACGGCCAACGGCTTCCATTGCCAGTGCGCCGAACAGGAAGGGTACGAGACCACCTATGAACAAACCGATGATGACGCGGTGGTCGCTCAAGAGGAATATCGCGCTCTTGCCTGCAACGCCCAACGCGTTGCTGTAGTCGGCGAAGAGCACTAGCGCTGCGAGCCCGGCAGAGCCTATCGCGTAACCCTTGGTGACTGCTTTGGTAGTATTTCCGACCGCGTCCAGCTGATCGGTGATCTTGCGAACCTCTGGCGGAAGCTCTGACATTTCTGCGATGCCGCCTGCGTTATCGGTGATCGGACCGAAGGCGTCCAGCGCAACGACAACTCCGGTCATCGACAGCATGGACGTCGCGGCAATTGCAATATTATAGAGACCGCCCAGTGCAACGCCGTCAGGTGCCAGCTCGAATGCGCCCCAAATGCTGGCGCATACAGCCAGAACCGGCAAGGCAGTTGCCTTCATTGAGACACCAAGACCCGCGATGATATTTGTCGCGTCGCCCGTCAGCGAAGCATTCGCGATCGTCTTGACCGGCGAATATTCAGTGCTGGTGTAGTACTCGGTAATGACAACCATTGCCGCCGTGAGGGCGAGGCCAATCAGCGCGGAATAGAAGATGCTGATCGCAGCGCCAGTCTCGGCCATCATTATGTCCGTGACGAAGTAAAACGCGACTGCCGCGAGCAAGCCGGCAACGATCATGCCCTTGTACAGGGCTCCCATGACCTTGCCGCCTTTAGATGTCTTGACGAAGAAGGTGCCGAAAATCGACGCAACAATCGAGACAGCACCAAGGACCAGTGGATACAGCACGGCTGCTGTTCCGTAACTGTCAACCACCAGGCTGCCGAGTAGCATCGTGGCGATAATCGTCACCGCGTAGGTCTCGAATAGATCGGCCGCCATGCCGGCACAGTCGCCAACGTTGTCGCCGACGTTGTCGGCGATGACACCTGGATTGCGCGGATCATCTTCAGGAATACCAGCCTCAACTTTGCCGACCAGATCGGCGCCGACGTCAGCACCCTTGGTGAAGATACCGCCACCGAGTCGTGCAAATATCGAAATCAGAGAGCCACCGAAAGCGAGACCAATGAGCGCATGGATCGCGTCATCAACTGTGACGCCGTTCGATGTGAGGAGCAGATAATAACCAGCGACGCCAAGCAGGCCGAGACCGACGACCAGCATGCCGGTAATCGTGCCGCCTCGGAACGCAATGTTGAGTGCGGCGTTAACGCCTGATCGTGCGGCTTCTGCCGTGCGCACGTTAGCGCGAACGGACACAAACATGCCGATATAGCCGGCAAGCGCGGAGAAAATCGCTCCAATCGCGAAACCACCGGCGGTGACCCATCCGAGCGCGATGCCAAGAACCATGCACAATACGACGCCGACAATGGCTATCGTGAAGTACTGACGGTTCATGTAGGCGCCAGCGCCTTCCTGAATCGCCTGAGCGATTTCCTGCATCCGGTCGTTTCCGGCCGGTTGCTTAAGAACCCACTGCGTCGAAATGATTCCATAAAGTATTGCCAGTGCACCTGCGCCTATGGCAAGCCATAGTGCCAACTCATTAGTCATTAGATTGTCTCCTGACCCCATAACCAATAGATCGAGCGAAACCAACCACGGCGACATGCTGTGCCATGCTTAGGTGATGCTCAGTTTTGAAATCGAACCGCTGTGGTCGGTCTGCCGAAGCAGGCCGTGCCACCGCTGGAACTGCACTTGCGCTTCACCGAGTTCACGGATGGCCGCTACGCTTTTCGTTGGTTCTATGCAGTACCAGGCTGAATACGTTTGTCAGACCCACAATTGAGGGCCAGTGCCCAGCAGGCCGCGCATCATATCACAAATTTGCTATTTAGCTGCGGCGTCACGAGTGTGCCTTTGAGCTTGACGTACTTAGGTAAGCCATTGATATATGGGGGATAATTTTCACCTCTAATCAACGGCTGCAAGTATCTACGGGCCGCTTCGGTAATGCCAAAGCCGTCCGTCGATATGTAGCGCCGTGGCAGCAGCTTCTCTTTGTTGGCTATTCGTGTAAGCGGGGCTTCATCAATCCGCCAGCGATACGGCTTATCGGAGACTCTCTTGATGACCGGCATCACAGCGGTCTTGCCCTGCAACGCGAACCGCACAGCGGCGCGCCCAACAGCATATGCCTGCGCGACATCGACAGCAGACGCGATGTGCCGCGCCGAACGCTGCAGGTAGTCGGCAACCGCGTAGTGATACTTGAAGCCGAGGTTGTCACGTACCATCGACGCGACGACGGGCGCCACGCCACCGAGTTGAGAATGACCAAAGGCGTCGCGTGTGCCGGCTTCAGCCAAGAATCTGCCGTTCGCGTAACACGCGCCTTCACTGACAACGATGAGGCAGAAGTCGTATTTCTGCACACATTCGCGGACGCGCTTCAGGAATGCACGCTTGTTGAACGGTACCTCGGGAAACAAGATAATGTGCGGTGCGTCGCCTGGTCTTCGGCCGGCGAGGCCTGCTGCTGCGGCAATCCAACCGGCATGTCGGCCCATGACCTCGAGAACAAAAACCTTGGTCGACGTTCTTGCCATTGATAGCACATCGAGTGCTGCTTCCATGGTTGAAATAGCCACGTATTTGGCGACGGAGCCAAAACCTGGACAGTTGTCGGTAACTGGCAGGTCGTTGTCCACGGTTTTCGGGATACCAAGGGCTGCCACCGGGTAGCCCAGCTGCTGGCTGATCAGCGACACTTTGTGTGCTGTGTCCATGGAGTCATTGCCGCCGTTATAGAAAAAATAGCCGATGTTGTGTGCCTTGAACACTTCGATCAGGCGTTCGTATTCAGCACGGTTTTCCTCGACGCCTTTCAGCTTGTAGCGAGCGGAACCGAATGCGCCACCAGGAGTATGTTGCAATGCCGAGATCGTGCGGGCGCTTTCCCTGTTGGTATCAATCATGTTTTCGGTTAGCGCGCCGATTATTCCGTTTTTGCCCGCATAAACATTGGCAATCTGCCGAGGATGTTTGCGGGCGGTCTCGATGACGCCAGCTGCTGTGACGTTGATAACGGCAGTTACGCCGCCGGATTGGGCGTAAAACGCGTTCCTGGCTAACATGATGGCGGATCCCTGTTGATTGAGTGGCAGCGCAAGAGCATAGCGGAAAGACCGTGGTGGATCACCGGCAATTCGCTTTGTTCGGATTGACCCACAGGGCTATAGCCGGTAGCGTATTTCGAACGGTCGAGGCGTGTTTTTGTGGCCCGGCATTTGACAACAACAGAGACAGTATCCATGCGCATTGTATTGCTCGGCGCGCCAGGCTCAGGCAAGGGCACGCAGGCCAGGAAATTGATGGCCGACAAGAACATTCCGCAAGTTTCGACGGGCGACATGCTGCGTGAGGCGGTTGCTGCCGGCACGCAATTCGGACGGCAGGCCAAAGTGATCATGGATACCGGCAAGCTGGTATCCGATGACATTGTTCTGGGCATTATTAGCGAGCGGATTGCCAGGCTGGATGCCGCTGACGGCTTCATACTTGACGGGTTTCCGCGTACCGAACAGCAGGCACTCGATCTCGAGGAACTGCTGAATAAGATCGGAACGCCGCTGGACGCAGCAGTTTTGTTGCATGTCGACTTTGATATCCTGATGAAGCGCCTGACAGGTCGTCGAACCTGCTCATTGACAGGTAAGTTAATGAACGTCTATTACTCGTCGCAGAAGGAGCTTGACGAGTGCACTAATGCCGGTGGCGAACTCGTCCAGCGTGAGGACGACAACGAAGATACGATCGGCAACAGGCTGGCAGTCTATCGAAATCAGACCGAGCCACTGATTGAGTTCTACCGCAAGCGAGACAGGCTTCGGACGATTAATGCGGAGGGCTCTATCGAAGACGTCTATTCGCGTATGCTCGACGCGCTGGCCTGACCCTGCGAAAAACTGTGAATCGATCCGGCGCGCCTATAAGAGCGCGATCAATCGCTCGCCGATCAGCTCGCGACGCCATCCGCTTAATACGCGCGAATTACGATCGCCAGAGAGGATCACCGCGGACAGTTCTCTTTTCGATGCAAGCGTTTCCCCAGCCAGACCGAGATCCATAGCACATCTTGCAACCTCAGCCAGCATTTCCTTAAGCAAGGCCTTTTGTGCTTCATTCGGCCGCTCTGGCGGTCGGTAGTCGTCGTCATCCGCTGCGGCATCGCGAATTGTCGCCAGCAATTCGTCGCCGGCACGTCGCAGTAACCCGGGTGGCAGCCCGTCGATCCTGGCTAGTTCACTCGAGCTTGCGGGCCGGCTGGCGGCGAGCTCAAGCAAGACGTTGTCTCTTACAATCCACTGGCGCGGACGGTTTGCCCGCAGCGCTTCGTTCTCACGCCAGGCCGCGAGTCGTGTTGCCGCGGCACGAGGTGGGCCACGCATCTCTCGAGCACCTTTGAGACGCGCTATGGCCAGGTTCGGATCGGTGTCATAAAGTACGGGGTCGAGCAGCAAGGCCGAATCCTCTTTTGCCCAGGCGAGCCGCCCCTTTCGATCCAGAGATTCGACGATCTTGTCGAATGCGGGCAGCAGGTATTCGACATCTTCGGCAGCGTATCGCAACACAGCGTCCGACAACGGTCGTCGAGCCCAGTTTGCTCGCGTATGCGACTTTGCGAGATCAACGTCGAAGAACTCGTTGACGAGGCCGGCGTATCCGAGTTGCGGTATGTGGCCGAGAAGTCCCGCCGCAATCTGCGTATCGAACAGTCCCGCCGGCATACGATGAGAGGTCTGATAAACAACTTCAATGTCCTGTCGACCTGAATGCACGATCCAGGTCTTGCCCATCACAGTGTCCCAGAATGCGCTCAGGCCATAATCGACCAGAGGGTCAACACAGTAGTTGCATTCGGTCGTCGATATCTGCACAAGACAGAGTTGCGCGAAGAACGTCTTCTCGCGCATGAATTCAGTGTCGACGCCAATAGGGTCATGTGCGCCAAGCTCAGCATTGATTGTTTCGGGTCGATCAACCAGCGTGTATTGCGGCATGATTTCTAACGAGGATGAATTTCGGATTCGCAGATTAACATGCGATGATTGCGACTTCAGGTTCGAGGAATCCCCACTGGGTCATGCAGCAACTGATCAAAACACTTCTGGACATCACAATGCTGCGTAAAGGACCAGAAGACCTTCCTGGTTCGTGGGTCCTGTTTTTCCTGATTGTCGTACTGTGGCTGTTTTCCGGGCTGGCCGGCGTCGCATTGATCGATACCTTTGACGAGTCGGAGTTCCTGCTGGGCTTGTTCAACGGCATGATTGGCATCCTGTGTTACGCGAGCCTCGTCGTCGTCAGTGGCCATGCTGTGCGAATGTTGCAAACGATGTCGGCTATTGTCGGTTGCGGCGCACTCATATCTCTTGCAGTTGTTGCTGAACACGTCTTGCTGATGCCGTTTCTGGGTGAGTTTCCGACCAGCATGATTGCGACATTGACCATATTCTGGTCGGTGCCTGTCAAAGGGCATATCATTGCGCGCGCCATCGATCGGCACTGGTACATCGGTATATTGATTGCCATTGCCGTCTTCAGCTTGCAGTTTGCTGTGGTCGGCGTCATGAGCGCGGAGTCCTGAATAATCACATGCACATACACATACTAGGAATTTGCGGATCATTTATGGGCGGCGTTGCTGCGCTTGCCACCGCGGCGGGATTTCGCGTCACTGGTTCTGACGGCAACATCTATCCGCCGATGAGTACCCAGCTCAAAGATCTGGGCATCGACATTTACGAAGGCTTTGATGCCGATCAACTTGATGTTGAGCCAGATTGTGTTGTTGTCGGCAATGTCATGAGCCGCGGTGTTGATGTCGTCGAAGCGGTTCTCGATCGCGGCATACCGTATTCGTCAGGGCCGCAATGGCTTGCGGAAAATGTTTTGCGGGACCGACACGTGCTGGCAGTAGCTGGTACCCATGGCAAGACGACAACAGCGAGCATGCTTGCGTGGATCCTGCAGGAAGCGGGACTTGAACCCGGATTTCTGATAGGCGGAATAGCGACAAACTTCGGGGTTTCGGCACGAATTGGCGACTCCAGGTACTTTGTAGTCGAGGCCGATGAATACGACACGGCATTTTTCGACAAGCGAGCAAAATTCGTTCATTACCATCCAAACACGATTGTTCTGAACAATCTCGAGTTTGATCACGCGGACATCTACAAGGATCTTGACGCGATTCTCTGGCAGTTCCATCAATTGCTGCGCACGGTGCCGAAATGCGGCCGTGTGATCGCAAATGCTGCCGATGAAAATCTGACGAGGCTTATCGATGACGGCTGTTGGACGCCTGTTGAGACTTTTGCAATTGATCGTGAGGCGAATTGGACAGCTCAGTTCATGGATTCGGCGGAGCGGCGCATCGGCGTGGCGGGTCCAAACGCTGTGGCTGGAGAGACACGCTGGCAACTCGGAGGCGACCACAATCTCGAGAATGCGTTGGCCGCCATAGCGGCCGCACATTCGGTAGGAGTATCGCTCGAGCACGCACTGAGGTCGATGTCTCGATTCGAGGGAGTGAAACGGCGCATGGAGCGGACTGCAACCGTGGGTAACATCGCGATATACGATGACTTCGCCCACCATCCGACAGCGATTAACCGCACGATCACAGCGATGAAAAAACGCTATCCGGGACAGCGTGTCATCGTCGCAATTGAACCACGGTCAAACACGATGAAACTTGGCGTGCACAACGAGACGCTCACCGCATCGTTAAACGATGCCGACCTAATCTGGATGTATCGACCGTCAAACATGGATAGTGATCTCGAGAAGTCCCTGGCGGCACTCGGAGGTCGGTTGCGGCTCTTTGACGATTACGACAAGCTTGTGATGGACATGTCCGGAAAGGTCTTGTCGGGCGACCAGGTAGTCTTCATGAGCAATGGCGGCTTTGGCGCATCGCGCCAGACACTGACAGCCGTTTTGCAAAGAATGCGCGGTGTCTGATGAGTTTCCGGCTCGCAGGTGATCAGGCCATCGCATCAATATCACGTTGGTGAAGCATGCGGGCCAGATCAATCGCTAGTTCGAGGTGCGCCCATTGCAAGTTCCCCTGCTTCCATTAGGCACTGTCTTGTTTCCGGGTGGTCCGCTGCCGCTCAGGGTATTCGAGCCGCGCTATCTCGACATGATTAGCGACTGCCTCAGGAATGACCGAACATTCGGTGTCCTGCTGATTCGCGAGGGTGGTGAGACAGGCTCTGCAACAACCTACGAAATCGGTACGCTGGCGAAAATCGTGGACTGGTATCAGGGCAATGACGGATTGCTTGGTATAACGGCGGTAGGAGAGCAACGATTCCGGCTGCTTTCAAACCAACGACAGGCAGACGGCTTGAACCTGGGCGAAGTCGATCTGATCGCGGCAGAACCAGCGCTGCCGATACCAGACCGTTACAAGGCGATGGCACACATACTCCCGCGTATCCTGGACGATCTCGGCCGACTCTATGAGCCTCTCAAGCGTCGCTGCGACGATGCAAGCTGGGTGAGCTACCGATTTGCTGAATTTCTGCCAATCAGTGTCGAACAGAAGCAGCATAGTCTTGAGAGCAATGATCCGATACAACGGTTGCAGCTCGTGCAGGGAGTTCTTGGCTCAGTTCGTTACTCCACAGATTAACGGTAACGAAATTGACCGAATGATGCGGTCATGTACGTGTTGCCTGGCTCATTCTGATCAGGAAGAATCCGTCGGCGACTCGACCGCACGGCGCCGGACGAACACTCAGCGCCGGACCGGATTATCGATCTTGCCACTGGGCGGGGCGTGTAACCCGGTAGTGGCATATCTCACTGGGCACATTACAACGTGGCGAACACTCTTCGTGCGGCGTCCAGAGTCGCCGCGATTTCTTTGTCACCATGTGCAGCCGAGACAAATCCCGCTTCAAACGCTGAGGGCGCGAAATAAATTCCTTGTGCGAGCATACCGTGGAAAAAGTCCCGGAATCGATCGATGTTCGCCGCGGCCACCTGAGCAAAGTGCCGTACCGGTGCGTCGTCGGTGAAGACAAAGCCAAACATACCGCCGGCGTGCTCGACCGCGAGTGGTATGCCGGCGTCACTTGCTGCAGCCGACAGCCCGTCAGTAAGTTGGCGCGTGCGTGCGCCCAACGATTCGTAGAAACCAGCTTGATCGAGCTGCTCGAGCGTTGCGAGTCCGGCAGCCATGGCCACGGGATTGCCTGATAATGTGCCGGCCTGGTACACGGGGCCGTCGGGTGCAATGCTGCTCATGATGTCAGCACGACCTCCGAACGCCGCGGCGGGCATACCTCCACCGACAATCTTGCCAAGTGTTGTCAAGTCGGGCTGGATGCCGAAAAGAGCCTGAGCTCCGCCTTTTGCGACACGAAAACCTGTCATCACTTCATCGAGAATCAATATCGTGCCGGACTTGGTACATTGCTCACGCAGTGTCTCAAGAAAGCCGGGTTCGGGTGGCACCATGTTCATGTTGCCAGCTATGGGCTCAACAATTACGCAGGCCACATCATTGCCAATCTCGACAAATGCGTCGCTTACGGCATTAGCGTCGTTGTATGGCAATGTCACCGTGTGATTTGCGAGTTCAGCCGGCACGCCCGGTGAGCTGGGCACACCCAGTGTAAGGGCGCCCGATCCCGCTTTGATCAACAGCGAATCTGAATGGCCGTGATAACAACCTTCGAACTTGATGATTTTATCTCGTCCGGTATGGCCCCGAGCCAGTCGAATGGCGCTCATCGTCGCCTCCGTGCCCGAGCTGACCATGCGGATTCGCTCGATCGATGGCACCAGGGAACAGATTTTCTCCGCAATCATGGTCTCGAGAACGCAGGGAGCACCAAAACTCAGGCCGCGTCTGGCCGTTTCGACGACCGCGTCCATGACTACCGGATGTCCGTGGCCGAGAATCATCGGACCCCAGGAACCAACATAGTCAATGTATCGACGGCCATCTTCGCCCTCGAGCCACGCGCCATTTGCACTCTTAAAAAATACCGGCTCGCCGCCGACACCGGCGAAAGCCCTGACAGGCGAGTTGACGCCGCCGGCAATAACTTGCCGCGCTTGTTTGTACAGACTCATTTATTTTCCTTGCTCGTTATTCTTGTTGATGCATCTGGCTTACACGTACGCCCCGACGGGAAAGTAGCTCGGGTACACCATCAGCGCCGATCAGATGTAATGCTCCGACAACGATCAGGTAGTCATCGTCGTCGTCGAGCAAAGCATGTATGTCTTCGACCCAACGCAGATTGCGGTCGACTACGAGCGATCGGTAAAGCTCAGGATACTGTGCCATATCGGCAAGCATATTGTCCTCGAGAAATTGCAAGTCACCGTTACGCCACGCGTCAATAAGGCTGCTCATTACGACTTGAATGTTGCGGCCTTCGGCTAACGTCTGTAATAGCAAGTCGCGTTGCAAATCGAGTGATAAGCCGTCGAGAAACTCCAATTGTTCTTCGACGGATTCGAAGCCGCGTATTTCTTTGCCATCCTTGGCGGCCTTCGCCGACAGGTGCATCTCGACTCCGTAAAGTGGATTGAAGCCAATGCGGTTGAGCACCAGCTGCGTCACGGTAATTGCGGCCAGCCACGGCTCGGTCTTGGCCAGCATTTCAAGAGGAATGTCGAGTTCCAGCGCTGCCTGCGCCGCCTTATCGTACAAATCACTACCCATCAAGTCACGTAGCGTTGTTGCATCGTCAATGACGCCGAGCTTTGTAACGAGCGCCTGAGATGCAGCCGCATCGATATCATCCATGTCAATTTCCATGAACAACAACTCAGCATCGTCATAGGCGGCGTCGATTACAGACGGTAGTGGATGGTCGCTCTCGCGCAGCATGTGAACAGAGCCAAGCAGGTAGACGCGGTTGTGGGTGCCTTCGGCCATCCAGAGCGAAACAGGATGTCCGCTGGCAGCTGCACTTGCGGCAATTGGCGGCAGCGCGACCAGCAAGAAAGTCACGAGAAGGATCGTCGCCCTATGCATGTTTCACCCAAACCAGTTCACAGTCAGTATGACCGTCAGCATACAGACTGATACGACGATACGCCGGAGGATTATCGTCCACTGCGAATTCGTCGCTAGCCTGCTTAAATTGCCTGCATGTCGATGGCGTGCCGACTACCCGAATGTCGTCGTGCTGCGCGTCATAGGGTTGGTGAACGTGGCCGAAAACTGCGAGCTTAACCTTGCCCGATGCGGCTGTGCGTTGCAGAAATTCTTCGCCGTTATCAAGGCCGACGGTATCCAGCCACGCACTACCCACCGCCACGGGCGGATGATGCAGGCACACCATGACGTGCTGTGCCGTCGTTGCTGCGATCAGCGCGTCAAGCCGGGAAAATTCACTTGCGTTAACGACGCCACCAGCGCGCCCCGCGGCGCAGCTGTCGATGCCGGCGATCAGCCAACCGTCCGTCTCAATCGAGTCGCAGTAATAAAACGGAGCGTGGGTCAATGCCAGACGCATGGTCTCCCTGACATCGTGGTTCCCCGGCACGCAATACACCGGCAGCGCCAGTGCGCCCAGCATGTGACAAAAATGTTCGTAAGCGCCCGTACTGTCATCTTGAATCAGGTCACCCGTTACGACGACGAGATCGGCTTGCCAGCCGCCATGCCGATAATCGTCCAGCACCGAGCTGAGCGATGCAAGAGTCACTGTGCCGCGAAGGTCGCCGGCAGTGTCGGCAAACAGATGCGGGTCTGTCAGGTGCAACACGCGCAGTGGATTGGCGGAATGGTGAATGAGCCCGGACCTGGTGTTATATCAAAGACTTGCGCGATGATAGCGGCTGGGCAAGGCCAGTAGCAATCGACGAGCGCACGAAATCGGCCAAAGACTCGCGTTTAGTCCGAATTCGCCAGAAAAACAGGTTCCTTAGTACCGGTAGTGATCCGGCTTGTACGGCCCATTTTTTGAAACGCCGATGTAATCGGCCTGTTCGTCGCTCAATTCCGTGAGATCGACGCCAACCCTGCCAATGTGCAGGCGTGCCACCTTCTCGTCCAGATGCTTGGGCAGGACGTAGACTTCTTTCTGGTACTGGTTGGCGTTTTGCCATAGCTCGATCTGCGCCAGAACCTGGTTGGTGAATGAATTCGACATGACGAAGCTCGGGTGGCCTGTCGCGCAGCCCAAATTAACCAGTCGGCCCTCGGCGAGGAGGATAATGCGTTTGCCGTCGGGGAACACGACGTGATCGACCTGCGGTTTGATGTTTTCCCATTGGTATTGTCTGAGGAAGCCGACATCAATTTCATTGTCGAAGTGGCCAATGTTGCAAATGATCGCCTGGTCTTTCATGCGCTCCATTTGTGGTCCTGACACGACGTGGTAGTTGCCGGTCGCTGTGACCACGATATCGACCTGATCGCAAACATCGTCCAGGCGGACGACCCGGAATCCCTCCATCGCGGCCTGTAGTGCACAAATCGGATCGATCTCGGTGACCAGGACGGTAGCGCCCAGACCTCGCAGCGACTGCGCACATCCCTTGCCGACATCGCCATAACCACAAACGATTGCTACTTTTCCTGCGACCATGACATCGGTTGCCCGTTTTATGCCGTCGACGAGGGACTCACGGCACCCGTACAGATTGTCAAATTTTGACTTGGTAACCGAATCGTTGACATTGAACGCCGGGCACAGAAGGCTGCCGTCTTTCATCATGTCGTAGAGGCGCTTGACTCCCGTAGTTGTCTCCTCCGACACGCCGCGGACCTTTTTCATAAGTTCTGGGTACTTTTCATGCATGACCAGAGTCAGGTCACCGCCATCATCGAGGATCATGTTCGGCGCCCAGCCGTCGGGTCCATTGATGGTCTGCTCAACACACCACCAGTATTCCTCTTCGGTCTCCCCTTTCCAGGCGAATACGGGCACACCCGATACGGCTATCGCGGCTGCTGCGTGATCCTGTGTCGAGAAAATATTGCACGATGACCAGCGTATATCGGCTCCGAGCGCCTTGAGCGTTTCGATCAAGACGGCTGTCTGAATCGTCATGTGCAGACAACCCGTGAGTTGAACGCCCTTCAATGGCTGCTCTGCTGCATACTCTGCACGCAATGCCATGAGCCCGGGCATTTCAGTTTCAGCAATGGTTATTTCCTTGCGGCCCCATTGCGCCAGTGAAATGTCAGCAACTTTGTAATCGTGTGTTTGCACGGCAACGGCTTCGCTGCTCATGGTCTTCTCCCGGTCAGTATTCGCTTATGCTTCTGCGGCGCCACGCAGGGCCTCGGCTTTGTCTGTTTTTTCCCAGCTCAGGTCGATATCTTCGCGACCGAAGTGGCCGTACGCGGCAGTCTGCCGGTAGATCGGTCGAATCAGATCGAGCATTTGCAGGATACCGTAAGGCGTCAAATCGAAGTGCTTGCGGATAAGATCGGTCATGCGGGCGTCCGATATCTTACCGGTGTTGAAGGTGCAAACACTAATCGAGGTTGGCTCGGCAACGCCGATCGCGTAGGAAACCTGAATCTCGCAGCGATCGGCCAGACCAGCGGCAACAATATTCTTTGCGACGTAACGACAGGCGTACGCGGCTGACCGATCGACCTTGGACGGATCTTTGCCCGAAAACGCTCCGCCACCGTGCCGGGCCGTGCCACCGTACGTGTCGACTATGATCTTGCGTCCCGTCAGACCACAGTCACCCATCGGTCCGCCGATTTCAAATCGGCCGGTCGGGTTGATGTGATACTTGGTGTTCGTGCCGATCCACTCGCCTGGCAATATCGGCTTGATGATCTCTTCCATAATGCCTTCGCGAAGATCAGCCATGCTGACGTCAGCCTGATGTTGCGATGACAGCACGACAGCATCGATCGCGACTGGCTTGTTGTCCGCATAGGAAAATGTAACCTGACTCTTGGCGTCCGGTCGCAGCCAGGGCAAGGTGCCGTTCTTGCGAACCTCAGCCTGACGTTTGACGAGCCGGTGCGCAAAGGTGATTGGCGCGGGCATCAACACGTCCGTTTCACTGGTCGCGTAGCCAAACATGAGGCCCTGATCGCCCGCACCCTGGCCTTGCGCGGACCCACGATCAACGCCCTGAGCGATATCTGGTGACTGCTTACCGATCGCGTTCAGGACCGCGCACGATGCGGCGTCAAAGCCCATGTCGGAATCTGTGTAACCGATTTCGGTTACTGTGTCGCGGACGATCTGCTCGATATCCACCCAAGCGGTTGTCGTTATCTCCCCTGCAACAATCACCATGCCAGTTTTGATCATGGTCTCGCAGGCGACCCGGGCCTTCTTGTCCAGGATCAGGATGGCGTCCAGAATCGCGTCGGAAATCTGATCGGCAATTTTGTCGGGGTGTCCTTCGGAAACTGATTCCGAAGTAAACAGATATGGTTCACTCATGAGTTTGTTGGGTTTCCTGTTGGCTGGGGCGGCATTGTACCGTAAGAGCTTTAGCTCACACTAGCCTGCATATTTCCCACGTTGGTCACTGCACAACCGAAAGTTTCTTGCGGCTGCCGAGCTAAACAGCGAAAATGCGCGGCACACAGGAACGGTAATCCTGCAGATTCACCATAAGGCCACCAGCGCCGCAACGATCAAAGAGCAAATGTCAAATCAAACAACTGCTGTCGGCCCGCCTGCCCGGCGAGAGCTAGCCAACGCCATACGGGCGCTATCAATGGATGCGATACAGGCTGCCAATTCGGGCCACCCCGGCGCGCCGATGGGCATGGCCGATATTGCCGAAGTGCTGTGGAATGACTATCTCAAGCACAATCCCGGAAACCCACGCTGGGCCAATCGCGATCGTTTTGTGTTGTCGAACGGGCATGGCTCAATGCTGCTATACAGCTTGTTGCATTTGACGGGTTACGATCTGTCCATCGACGAAATCCGAAATTTCCGCCAATTAGGCGCCAGGACGGCCGGGCACCCGGAGTACGAGCCAGACCTGTCGATCGAAACGACGACGGGGCCACTTGGACAGGGTATCGCGAATGCTGTTGGTATGGCGCTAGCTGAAAGAATGCTCGCTGCACATTTCAATCGGCCAGGTTTCGAGGTCGCTGACCATCGGACCTGGGTTTTCCTCGGCGATGGTTGCCTGATGGAAGGCATTTCACATGAGGCGTGCTCGCTGGCTGGAACCCTGAAGCTTGGGAAACTCATTGCGCTCTACGACGACAACAATATTTCAATTGATGGTGAAGTTGGCGGCTGGTTTACCGACGACACCGCGAAACGCTTTGAGTCCTACGGCTGGCAGGTCGTCGAGAACGTTGACGGGCATGACAGCGCGTCGATTGTGGCCGCGATTGAAGCGGCGCAGAGCAATCCGGACCAGCCGACACTAATATGTTGCAAGACGGTCATCGGCTTTGGTTCGCCCAACAAACAGGGCACGGCGTCAACGCATGGTGCACCGCTCGGTGACGAGGAAATTGCGGCAACTCGCGAAACACTGGGCTGGGATGCTGCGCCATTCGAAATTCCGGCGGATATCGCGGCGGCCTGGGATGGCAGGAACCGGGGTGCGGCAGCAGAAAAAGCATGGCAGATCCTGTTCGCGGAATATGGGAGCGTGCATCCTGACCTGGCGACTGAGTTCACGCGCCGCATGGGCCGTGAGTTGCCCGACAACTGGGGCGACGTTGCTGATCAGGCGATTGCCGCAATCGATGCGGCTGGCGAAGACATGGCGACACGCAAGGCATCGCTGGTCGCTCTCAACGCGTTCGCACCGGCATTGCCAGAGCTCATTGGTGGCTCGGCCGATCTGACCGGCTCCAATTTGACGAAACACGATGGGTCCGAGGTAATCTCGGGCGACCACGCGTCAGGAAATTACTTGTATTTTGGTGTCCGCGAGTTTGGCATGTCTGCGCTTTGCAATGGCATGGCACTGCACGGCGGTGTCATTCCCTATTCCGGCACGTTTCTGACTTTTTCGGATTACGCACGCAATGCATTGCGCATGGCGGCCTTGATGAGGATACAGAATGTCTTCGTCTATACGCACGACTCGATAGGCCTTGGCGAAGATGGCCCGACGCACCAGCCCGTTGAGCACGTTGCATCTCTGCGCGTCATGCCGAACATGCGTGTCTGGCGACCGTGTGACACGGTAGAAACAGCAGTGGCCTGGCGCGATGCGATCGAGCGTCGCGATGGACCAACCAGTCTTGTCCTAACCCGGCAGGCTGTGCCGTATCAGGTGCGAGGCGAGCAGCAAATCGAGTCGATTGCCTGCGGCGGTTATGTGCTGCAGGACTGTGACGGCAAGGCAGAGATCATCTTCATCGCAACCGGTTCCGAGGTGGCGCTCGCGATGTCTGCGGCCGACGTTCTGGCCAGCGGCGGAATCAACGCACGGGTTGTGTCCATGCCTTGCACCGACCTCTTTGATGCGCAAGAGGCAAGTTACCGTGAGCAGGTGTTGCCCCAAGCTGTCGAAAAGCGTGTGGTGATTGAGGCGGGCATTACCGAGACCTGGTGGCGTTACGCGGGGTCCGGCGGGCGCGTCATCGGCCTTGATCGTTACGGAGAGTCGGCACCGGCAGAGCAGCTTTTCGAGCACTTCGGTTTTTCGACAGAAAATGTCGTCGCCGTCGCCAGGGAACTACTTGCACACAACTAACACAGATTTGGCTGATCAGTTGGCCAGCTGAAGCATCAGGAGAACAAAATGACAATCAAGATTGGCATCAATGGTTATGGCCGCATAGGCCGCAACATGTTGCGGGCACTTTATGAAAGCGGCAAACGCTCTGAAATGGAAATTGTTGCTGTTAATGACCTTGGCGATGCCAATACCAACGCTCACCTGACACGACGGGACACGGCGCACGGTCGCTTCCCGGGAAAAATCGAGGTCGACGGTGATCATATGATCGTAAACGGCGACCGTATTCGCGTCCTGGCCGAACGCGACCCGGCAAAACTGCCGTGGGGCGAACTTGGCGTTGACATCGTATTTGAGTCGACAGGATTTTTCCGCACACGAGAGCAGGCCGGCAAACACCTCGAAGCTGGCGCCAGGAAAGTCATCATATCGGCGCCGGGTGGTAAGGACATCGATGCGACTATCGTTTACGGAGTCAACCACGACATTTTGAAGGCGAGCGACACGATCATTTCGAACGCTTCCTGCACGACCAACTGCCTTGCACCTCTGGTCAAACCGTTGCACGAAGAAATTGGTGTCATGCACGGCATCATGACGACGATTCACGCCTACACGAACGACCAGGTGCTGACCGATGTGTTCCACAGTGACTTGCGCCGTGCCCGATCGGCTACGATGTCACAGATTCCGACCAAGACCGGCGCTGCAGCGGCTGTGGGACTTGTGTTGCCGGAACTGAACGGTCGCCTGGATGGTTTCTCGATGCGCGTACCGACGATCAACGTGTCGGCTGTTGATCTGACGTTTGTTGCCGAACGTGACACCAGTGTCGAGGAAATCAACGCCATCATGAAAGAAGCGAGCGAAGGCGAGCTAAAGGGCGTGCTCGCGTATAACGATGAGCCGCTGGTGTCGATTGATTTTAATCACGACCCGGCCTCGTCGACCTACGATGCAGGCCTGACCAAGGTCATGCAAGGTACACTCGTCAAGGTCTGTGCCTGGTACGACAACGAATGGGGATTTTCGAATCGCATGCTCGATACCGCAATCGTGCTGCACAACGCCAGGTAAGGAATCGGTAACGCAGTAAGGTTCGGAGCTGTCATGACAATCATCAACATGGCCGATGTCGAATTGTCCGGTAAGCGTGCACTTATCCGCGAGGATCTGAACGTACCGATCGCTGCTGGTGTTATTAGCAGCGACGCCAGGATTCGTGCAGCGCTGCCGACCATACGGGCGGCCCTGGCTGCTAATGCCGCTGTTATGCTGATGTCGCACCTGGGGCGACCGACGGAAGGCGCCGCCGACCCGAGCCTGTCCCTGCAGCCGGTTGCCGATCGACTCTCGGAATTGCTGGACATCGAAGTTGCACTGCACGCGGACTGGATTGACGGTGTCCATGTCGAGCCGGGCACGGTGGTTCTCCTGGAAAATGTGCGTTTCCTGAGCGGCGAAAAAGCCTGCGACGAATCGCTGTCTCGCAAAATGGCTGCGCTTTGCGATGTTTTCGTTATGGACGCGTTTGGCACGGCCCATCGTGCGCACGCCAGTACTTGTGGGGTTGCAGAGTTTGCATCCATCGCCTGTGCGGGACCTTTGCTCGCGGCGGAGCTTGAGGCACTTGCGAGGGCATTGACAAGTCCTGCCCGTCCATTCGTCGCGATCGTCGGCGGTTCAAAGGTCTCGACGAAACTGACCGTGCTCGAAGCTCTGACGGGGCAGGTCGACAGCCTGATCGTTGGCGGCGGCATTGCCAACACGTTTATTGCGGCGGCCGGCCACGGGGTTGGCAGATCCTTGTATGAGCCAGACATGCTGGAGATTGCGCGTGCGCTGATCGGGCAAAAGGAAGGTCGAGCAGACATACCGGTGCCGAGTGACGTTGTCGTCGCCGATGAATTTTCCGCAGATGCGGTTGCTACAAAAAAGGTCGTCGAAGCCGTGTCCGCCGATGAACTGATTCTGGACATTGGTCCTGATACAGCTGAGCGGTTCGCCCACAGATTAGCCGCTGCAGGCACGATCATCTGGAATGGCCCTGTCGGCGTATTCGAGTTCGATCAGTTTGGTGAAGGCACAAAACGGATTGCGGAGGCGATCGCAGCCAGCGAGGCGTTTTCAGTAGCGGGTGGTGGTGACACCCTTGCGGCGATCGAAAAGTACGGGGTTGCCGATAGCATTTCCTATATTTCGACCGGTGGTGGTGCGTTCCTCGAATTCGTTGAAGGCAAGGAATTGCCAGCAGTCGCGATGCTCGAACGTTGCGCCAGGGGCTAACGCCGGCCAAGGGTATCCCGAATCGGGCAACAGCGCGGGTCATCGCCGCAGACAGAACTCTCACGAATGGCGTGCCGAGAGCAGTACGCGAGACTGCGCACTCACGGGTGTTCGCAGCGGTCTTGGAGTGGCTGTGCAATAATTGCCGCTATGCAAAAGAGAACCAAGATAGTCGCGACGCTCGGCCCAACGACAGACGACACGAATACACTTTGCGACATGCTTCGTGCTGGTCTCGATGTCGCGCGCATAAACTTTTCACATGGCGAGCCACCGGACCATTGCCGGCGGGCCAAAGCGCTGCGTTCGGCTGCTCAGACTTGCGGCCGCGATGTTGGTCTGATGGGCGATTTGCAAGGCCCGAAGATTCGCATCAAGAGATTCAGGAACGGCAGTATTGCTCTGGCAGAAGCGGACGCTTTTTTTCTCGATTACACCCTGGAACTTGGCGCTGGTGATCAACATGGCGTGGGTGTGGCGTTCGATACTCTGCATGAAGATGTGTCGGCGGGGGACATCCTGTTATTGAATGACGGCCTGATCACGATCGAAGTTGATCGAATTGAGGCAACGCGTATTCACACAACCGTCGTCACCGGCGGCATTCTCTCCGATCACAAAGGCATCAATCGCGAGGGCGGTGGCCTTTCTGCGCCAGCGCTTACCGAAGTCGATCTCGAGAACATCAAGCTCGCGGCGGAACTGGAGATGGATTTTCTTGCTGTGTCATTCGTGCGCAGTGGACAGGATGTACGCGACGCACGCCAGCTGTTCCGGGAGGCTGGTGGTGAGGGCCTGATTGTTGCCAAGATCGAACGGACCGAAGCAGTCGACAACATCGACGAGATCATCGACGCGGCCGATGTCATCATGGTGGCGCGCGGCGATCTTGGCGTCGAAATGGGATACGCACAGCTAACCGGAATCCAAAAGAGGTTAATCAGGAAGACCCGTACCAGGAATAAGATCGTCATCACGGCGACTCAAATGATGGAATCGATGATTCACAATCCGATGCCGACGCGCGCAGAGGTGTCGGACGTCGCCAACGCCGTCATGGATGGTACGGACGCGGTAATGCTGTCTGGCGAGACCGCCGTCGGCAAATTTCCGGTTGAGGCAATCAAGGCGATGAGCGATGTGTGTAAAGGTGCAGAAATGTACCAGCTGCCACGAAGTCGCACCGGTCATCGTCTCAACGACCATTTCGGGTTGGTCGATGAAGCGATTGCCATGGCGGCTATGTACACAGCCAATCACATGTCGGTAAAGGCAATCATCGCACTCACTGAGTCGGGTTCGACAACGCGATGGATGTCGCGCATCAGGTCGGATATCCCGATCTATGCGTTCACTCCGCATGTCGCGACGAGTCGTCGTGTTGCGTTGTACAGAGGCGTCTTCCCGGTTACTTTTGAGATTACTCACACCGAGACGCGACCCCTGTACCAGGACATTTTTAAAACGCTGTTGTCCCACGAGCTTGTTGAGGTTGGTGACCTCGTGTTGTTTACCAAGGGTGACCTGGATGGTGTTTCCGGCAGCACCAACGCGTTGAAGATAATTAAGGTCAGCCTGGAAGAGTGACGCCCCATGAAGCGATGGATCTTGCGCCTCTCTGTAGCCGCGGCTGTTGCAACGGTTACTGTTCTTGTCGTGGCGTGGCTCGGCGTTCGGGCCAGCCTGCCTCAGCTTGATGGCGTACTGTCAATAGACGGCCTGCGAGCGGTTACAACGATTGAGCGCGACGCCGCCGGCATTCCGACGATCACGGCGGCCAACCGGGCGGATCTTGCGTTTGCGACGGGATTTGCGCACGGCCAGGATCGCTTCTTCCAGATGGACCTGATTCGTCGACAGGCTGCTGGCGAACTTGCCGAAATTATTGGCAGCGTTGCGATCAATGGCGACAAGCGGTATCGATTTCACCGCTTCCGCGACCGCGCCGGCAAGGCGCTGGCGAGACTCCCGGCAGAGGAAGCGGCGCTTCTTGAATCCTATGCCCAAGGCGTGAACGCCGGTCTCGACAGCCTGCGTGTGAAGCCATTCGAATATTTCCTGTTGTCCGTTGAGCCTGACGTATGGCGGCCTGAAGATTCAATTCTCGTTGTGTATGCGATGTTTGTGCAGCTCAATGATTCAAGGGCGCGCAGGGACGTTCAACGTGGACTGGCGCATCGCGTCTTGCCGCCGGAGGTTTATGCCTGGATGTATCCACAAGGTACGCCCTGGGATGCGCCTTTGATGGGCAAGTCTCGCGCCGCTCGGCCTATACCTTCCGCAGATATTTACAGTGTCAGAGACGTTCGCGATGTGGCGCCGGCCGCCAACGAAAAGGGCAAGCAGCCGCTCGACGGCAGCAATAACTGGGCTATCAGCGGTGCATTGACCCATACGGGGCGGGCTATGGTCTCAAACGATATGCACCTAGGCTTGTCAACGCCGAATATTTATTACCGGGTACGGCTTATCATCAGTGGCGATAAGCGCCACGACGTCACCGGTGTATCTCTGCCAGGTTCACCGTTTGTCATCGCAGGCAGTAACGGCAAGGTCGCTTGGGGTTATACCAACAGTTATGGCGATTGGTCTGACGCAGTTGTGCTGCGGCCCGGTCTCTCGCCGGACACTTATCGCACGCCCGACGGTGACATGCCGTTCGTGCTGCACACCGAGACGATCAGAGTCAAAGACGATCAGCCCGTCGAATATCTTATCCGGGAGACGATCTGGGGGCCGGTGCTGGATGACATGGATTACCCGGATGGCGAGATTGCTGTCAGCTGGATTGCGCACAAGGTCGATGGCGTCAATCTGCGCCTCGTCGACCTCGAAACCGCTGGTTCGGTAGCCGCGGCTCTGGATATCGCCAATACGATCGCCATGCCGCCGCAGAATTTCGTGACAGGAGATGCTGAGGGAAATATCGGCTGGACGATTGCGGGCAGGATTCCACGCAAGACACCGTTTAACGCTATGCTCCCGGCGGACTGGAGCGAGGAACATGGATGGCAAGGTTGGCTGACTGCGGATGAATATCCGCGAATCGTGAATCCCGACAGTGGCCGCATTTGGTCGGCGAATGCGCGAGTGGTCGACGCCGATGCGTTGCGGATTATCGGTGACGGCGGCTACGACCTGGGCGCACGAGCGAAACAAATTCGGAACGGCCTTTTCGCCAAAGACCAATTTGAAGTCGCCGACATGCTCGCGATTCAGTACGACGATCGGGCGTTGTTCCTCAATCGGTGGCGGCTCCTGCTTCTCGAAACGCTGGACGGAGAAACCGTTGCGAATGACTCGGAACTCACGGAGTACCGTCGTCTGGTTAAGAGTTGGATTCCGCGCGCTGCGCCAGATTCAGTCGGCTATCGACTGGTACGGGCATTCCGTCTCGAAGTACAGACCAGAGTGTTCCACGCTCTTATGAGTTCGGTGCGCGCCGCCTACGGTGCAAATATCGAACTGCGTTTGAGCAATCAGTTTGAGGCACCATTGTGGTCGCTCGTAACCGAACAGCCGGAACACATGTTGCCCGGAGAATACAGTAGCTGGCACGAATTGATGATCAAATCTGTGCGCCAGAACATGCACTATTTTGCCGTCAGATTTGATGGTCCGCTTGCTGACAGATCCTGGGGGGAGCGCAACACGGCGCTGATCCAGCATCCGCTAAGCCGGGCGGTTCCGTCCCTGTCCAGATTTCTCGATATGCCTCGCGAGCCGCTGAGTGGCGACACTAACGTGCCCAAGGCACAGGGGCCGACGTTCGGCGCGTCGGAGCGTTACTCGGTATCTCCCGGGGACGAGGTCAACGGGCTGATGCACATGCCGACCGGACAAAGCGGGCATCCGATGTCGGATTTCTACCGTGATGGTCATGATGATTGGGTACGCGGTCGGCCAAGTCCGTTCCTTCCGGGCGAGGCCCGATATTTGCTGACATTACGGCCCGGTACTCCGGCAATCCCACCTGGACAGAGTACCAGCGACTGACCGTAGGGTGCGCCGATCTTGTGCCTCCGGGGCAAGGCGGTAAGATGGTCACTGCAGCAAGGAACAGCGGACAAGGCAATGGCAAGAAATCGATTCGCGGGATCCAGTACATACGTAGCGACAGACGACCTGATGATGGCCGTCAATGCCGCTGTGACGCTCGAGCGGCCGATACTCATCAAAGGCGAACCTGGCACCGGCAAGACACAGCTGGCGATTGAGATTGCAGCTTCGCTCAGCAGGCCGCTGTTCGAGTGGCACATCAAGTCGACGACCAAAGCACAGCAGGGCTTATACGAGTATGACGCGGTCGCACGGCTGCGCGATTCTCAGCTCGGCGACGCTCGTGTGCACGATATTTCAAACTACATCGTGCGAGGCAAGATCTGGGAAGCATTCGAGTCCCAGGAACAGCCTGTCTTGCTAATCGACGAGGTTGACAAGGCCGATATCGAATTTCCAAACGATCTCCTGTTAGAACTCGATCGAATGGAATTCTACGTTTACGAAACCCAGCGACTCGTAAAGGCAGAACATCGGCCGATCATCGTGATTACAAGCAACAACGAAAAAGAGCTGCCTGATGCATTCCTGCGGCGCTGCTTTTTCCATTACATAAAGTTCCCGGACAAAGATACGATGCAGAAGATCATCGATGTTCATTTTCCAAGACTAAAAAAAGATCTGTTAAGCGAAGCGCTGAACGCATTTTACAAGATTCGTGATGTACCCGGTTTGAAGAAAAAACCTTCGACGTCAGAATTGCTCGATTGGATAAAACTGTTGCTCGCAGAAGACATTCCACCTGAGGCATTGAGAGCCGAGGGATCGCGAAGCGCCATTCCACCGCTATATGGCGCGCTGTTGAAGAACGAGCAGGATGTGCATTTATTCGAGCAGCTGGTTTTTCTCGATCGGAGAAGCGGTCAACAGTAAGCGATCATGCTGATTCCCTTTTTTCACATGCTCCGGGACGGCGGAATGAAGACGTCGATCACCGAGCTATTGGACTTGCTCGAGGTGATGAAATGTGGTCTGGCAAATGAGAGCGTCGACGACTTTTATTACTTGGCGCGCACTTGCCTGGTAAAGGACGAATCACAACTGGATCGCTTCGACCGCATTTTTGCGGCCTATTTTCGTGGCGTTGATGATTCGCTCACCGACCTGATGCAAGACATACCGGAGGATTGGTTGAAGCTCCAGGCCGAACTCAATTTGTCCGACGAGGAGCGCGCCAGAATTGACGCCATGGGTGGCTTCGAGGAGTTGATGAAAGCGCTCCGGGAACGGCTCGAAGAACAGGATGAGCGGCATGAGGGTGGCAGCAAATGGATCGGCACGGGCGGAACCTCCCCATTCGGTGCGTATGGCTACAATCCCGAAGGCGTACGCATGGGCCAACCCGGATCCCGCAATCGCAGGGCCGTCAAGGTCTGGGACCGGCGTGAATATCGCAATCTGGACGACTCCGTCGAACTCGGCACCCGCAACATCAAAGTTGCATTACGCCGCCTCAGGAAGTTCGCTCGGGAAGGGGCTGCCGACCAACTTGATCTGAACGACACGATTGACAAGACAGCGCGGAATGCCGGGTTGTTGGACATTCGCATGGTGCCGGAGCGACACAACGCTGTAAAAGTGCTGCTTTGTCTGGATATCGGCGGTTCAATGGATGACCATGTGCGGGTTTGCGAAGAACTGTTCTCCGCCACGCGCACTGAATTCAAGCACCTCGAGTACTTTTACTTCCACAATTTCATTTATGAATCGCTTTGGAAAGACAACCGGCGGCGCCATTCCGAACGCATCCCGGTATTCGATATTGCGCACAAATACGGCGCCGACTACAAACTGATTTTCGTCGGTGATGCGACGATGAGTCCGTATGAAATCGCCTACGCTGGTGGCAGCGTCGAGCACTGGAACGAAGAGCCCGGCGCCGTATGGATAAAGCGCTTGTTGCATACCTACGCGAAAGCGATCTGGCTCAACCCGGAGCCCAGACAACGTTGGGACCACACACCGTCGATCAAATTGACGCGCGACCTAATAAATGATCGCATGTATCCGCTGACAATCGCGGGGCTCGACGAGGGCATCAAAGCGCTGCATTGAGAACAAATCGAGCGCAATAGTAGGAGCGTCTATTGATCCCTGCGGAAACAAGAGCCGGTGTGGCTAATCCGTGGCCCCGGCACCCAGTTCGGCGAGATCCGCGAGCACTTTTTTCGAGTGTGTCTCTGGATTTACTTTCTCGTAATGTCTGGCAATGTTGCCGGCCGGATCAATTACAAAGGTTTGCCGTTTCGCTACAGTCATGCCGAGCATGCGTGTTTTTACACGGTACGCTTCGGCGGCAACACCGTCGGTATCTGCGAGCAACGGAAATGGCAAGTCGTGGTGCTCGGCAAATCGCTGGTGCGATTCAATGTTATCCAGGCTCACACCCAGAATCTGCGCATTCAGTTTCTTGTAGGCAAATATGTTGTCGCGAAACTCGCAGGCCTGTGTTGTGCAACCTGGCGTCTCGTCCTTCGGATAGAAGTAAAGGACGACCCACTGGTCGCGGTAGTCTTCCAGCGAGTGTAGTTGGCCAACCTGGTCGGGAAGCTCGAATTCAGGCGCTGCCTGTCCGACCTCCAGTGAATCAGATGCGACGGCAAGTTGTGCGAAGGCAACCAGCGAAGCAAGTACAATGGATTCGGGTAGCACGGGTTTCATTTGGATAATTCCGTTGTAGCGGGTAGGTTTCACACGGCCTGTTTCGTGTCGAGTGAGGTGAGATACCTCATTCAGGGGACACTATAATACGATTTGGTCTGAATAAAGCAGGATTTGACGATACATTCGACTATGCAATCAACGCAGTCCAACAAGCACAGTACGGCTCTGGTGATGCCTGGCGGCGGCGCGCGCGGTGCGTTCCAGGTCGGCGTTCTCAAGGCACTGGCCGAATTGTTGCCGAAACGCAGCCAGAATCCGTTTGCGGTGATCAGTGGAACCTCGGCAGGGGCAGTCAATTCCGTTGTTCTTGCGTGCAAGGCGCGCCGATTTCAAGTCGCCGTCGCTGAGCTTGAGCGTGTGTGGGGCAACTTCCGCTGCCATCACGTGTATCGCACCGACAACCTGACAATGCTCAAGAGCAGTCTGCACTGGCTCACCTCGATGATACTCGGCGGTTTTCTCGTTGGTACGCCGAAGTCGTTGCTCGATAATTCTCCATTGCGCGCGATTCTGAGTCGCAACATTCGTTTTCCACGTATTCAGGATGCGATTGACCGCGGTTACCTCGACGCAGTAGCTGTGACGGCGGCCGGCTACGGTTCTGCGCGGTCGACGTCGTTTTTTCAGGCGGCGGCCGGACATGGGAGCTGGTCTCGCACCCGCCGCGGCGGCGTCCCAAGTGATTTGCACCTTGACCACCTGATGGCGAGCATCGCTGTGCCGATGATCTTTCCACCGGTTCGCATCGGTGGAGAGTACTTCGGCGACGGTGCGATGCGCCAGGCAACACCGCTGAGTCCGGCGATCCGCCTCGGTGCAGACCGCATACTGGTCATCGGTATTCGCGATGAGACTGCCGATGTGGCGCCGGCTGTCGATCAGCCGCAATCATTTCCGAGTTTTGGGCAGATCGCTGGTTACATGCTCGACACATTGTTCATGGACGGCCTGTATTCAGATCTGGAACGTATGACGCGCATTAATCAGCTGGTCGATTCGGTGGCTCCAGAACACCGCACTGGTTCGATGTCACGCATGCGGCCGATCGATACAATGGTCATAGTGCCCAGCGATGATTTACGGGAAATCGCCCACAAGCACCGGCGCGAGCTGCCGGTTGCGATACGTGCGTTACTACGAGGTGTCGTCGGCAAGGACGCGAATGAAAATAGACTGTTGAGCTTCCTGTTATTCGAGAAAGCCTACACGCGAGAGCTAATCGAGCTCGGGTATCAGAATGCTATGCAGGTTAAGGAACAACTGGTTGACTTCGTTACAGGAAGCGATGTACCGCGGTTGTTCGCGCCGCACCAGGTCAAGCAAGACCTGAGCGACCTGCACGGCGACCAGCCGACAGGTAGCAAGATGGTCGCGGCTCCTTAGAGTAATATTACCGCGCCGAGGCCCAGAAAGGTCGCATAACCGATAACGTCGGTAACCGTTGTCAACACAACGCCGCCGGCCAGCGCGGGATCGATGTGCATTCGTTTTAGAGTCAGCGGTATGAAGAAGCCTGCGAATGCTGCGATGAACATGTTGATCGTCATCGCGCCACCGATTACGCCACCAATGCGCCAATCCCCAAACCACAGATACGTAAAGGTCGCGACGATAAGTGCCCAACCAACCCCATTGAGTATTCCGACGAGTAACTCTTTGCGCAATATGCCCGGTGCATTGGTCCGGTCTATTTGCCCAAGCGCGATCGCCCGGGTGATGATGGTTAATGACTGGCTTCCCGCGACGCCGCCCATGCTCGGGACCACAGGCATCAACACTGCGAGCAACACGATCTTGTCGACCGTCGTTTGAAAAACATCGACGACGGCTGCCGCAAGAAATGCGGTGCACAAATTGACGCCGAGCCAAAGTGCGCGTCGTGCTGCGCTCTTGAAAACCGGCGCAAACATGTCGTCTTCCTCATCGAGGCCGGCCGCACTCATGAGCGAGTGCTCTGCCTCGTCACGAATGACGTCGACGACGTCATCGACTGTTATACGACCGACAACGCGACCTTCGCTGTCCACGACCGGCGCAGAGAGCAGATCGCGGTTCTCAAACTCCCATACGACCTTAGCCGAAGGTGTGTCGGCGGGAATCGGTTTTGATTCAGTTGACATGATGGCAGCTACAACCACGTCGGGGTCTTGCGTAAGCAACCGCGATAAATACAGTGAACCCACATACTTGCTGTCGCGGTTTACGACGAAAATCGAATCGGTGGCATCCGGAATTTCGCCGCGCAGACGTAAATAGCGTGACACAACTTCAAGGGTAACATCGGGACGGACCGTCACGATATCGACATTCATCAGGCCGCCGGCGCTGTCTTCGTCGTATGCCAGGACCTGCCGGAGCCGTTCCTGATCCTGATGATCGAATGATTGCAGTACCTGCCGAGTTACTGTCTCAGGCAAGTCGGCGAGCAGGTCGGCGAGGTCGTCAACCTCCATCCCTTCGGTTGCGGCGACGAGCCGGTCAGTCTGCATGCCTTTGATCAGGCCGTCGCGGACTTCCTCGGCAACCTCGACAAGGACGTCACCGGCGTCATTGGGGTCGACCATCTCCCAAAGTACGGCTCGTTCCCGGAGCGGCACCGACTCAAGCAGCCGCGCAATTTCGGCTGGGTGCAGGCTATGCACCATCAAGCGAGCAGAACGCATGCTGCCACTGTCGAGCTGTTCACGCAGCGCCTGCAAATTGACCTGAGTATGCTCTGTCGCTTCCATGGGTCCGGCCTGGCAACTGGTTCCCGCGCCGCGATGCGGTGCGTCGGAGTACGCGGAGTGTAACCGTCTTCAGACTAGGGTGCTATTTGGAACTCAGCCGGTGCTGACCCAGTTCCTTGTGCTGCGTCAATACAGAATCATGGATATCACGTAATGCAACAGCGAGTCTTTCGGCGATATACACTGATCGATGCTGGCCGCCGGTACAGCCGATAGCCACTGTCAGATAACCACGGTGCATGTTGTCGAATTCCGGAATCCGGCGCTCAAGGAACGCCTGGATATCCTCACACATCGCGATCACAGACGGTTGTTCGTCGAGAAAATCGGTGACTTCCTTGTCCAGACCGGTTAGTCCCCGAAGTTCGGTGGTCCAGTAAGGATTTGGAAGGCAGCGTACATCAAAGACGAAGTCCGCGTCCGCCGGTATGCCGTTCTTGAATCCAAACGACTCGATTTGCAGGGACAGGTTATTGACCTTGCGTCGGTCAACACGTTCGCGAATCGCAGCAGCCAGTTCGTAAATGCTCATCCTTGATGTATCGATGATCAGATCGGCATTATCAACGATCTGCGATAACATCGTACGTTCACTGGCAATCGCAGCGAGCAGAGCCGCTCCACGTTCGGCCAGCGGATGCCTGCGTCGTGTTTCACTGTAGCGTTTTAGCAGCACGTCATCGCTTGCTTGCAGGAACAGGACGTCGGTGCGGACATTCTGCTCACGCAGCTCACGAATCAGTCGCGGCAGCGATTCAAGATCCTTGCGGCGGTTGCGCGCGTCGACGCCAACGGCCAGCAGATGCTTGACAGGTTCATCGCCCGAGGTGATTTCATCGACGACCGACTTAAGTAATGCCGCCGGTATATTGTCAATACAGTAGTAGCCAATATCCTCTAGGACGTTGAGTGCGACGGTTTTCCCGGATCCCGAAAGACCGCTTACAATAATCAGGCGCATATTCTCATGCATGATTCGATATCGCTCCGGTCCGGATCAGCAGTCTGTCGAAAAAGCCAACCATGGCATTTTCAACATCGCCATTCGAATACGCGGTTTTCAAATGGCCATGTTTTCAATGGCTCAACGCCATCGAAAATGGCGGAACATCCTTGTGCCTCACGCAGCCTGTCGAAAAACAGAGTTTCTCGACTGGTGGCTAGTTTCCCTGCGCGGTCATCAGGTTGTCAGGTGCCGCTAGCAGCGAGCCGCTGAGCAGCACATCGTAAAGATCACTACTGGAGTTGGCGGCGCGGAGTCGGGCCCGCAGACCTTCGTCCTTAAGCACCTCGGTGATCATGCTGATATCAGCATGGTGACCTTCATCGAGCGTTTTCGGAACCATCAGGCCAAATACAAGATCGACAGGCTCACCGTCCACCGAATCGAAATCAACCGGTTCAGATAATTTGATGAGTGCGGCCGTACTCTTATCCAAACCGTCAACCCGGCAATGCGGAAACGCAACACCCTTGCTGAGGCTTGTGCACCCAAGACGTTCTCGCTCGATAAGGCTTGCAAAGATGTACTCGCTGGCGGTATCAGCGTTGGAACGAACCAGTAACTCGCTCAGAATTTCCAGACAATGTTTCTTGCTGCGAGCATATGCACCGTACAAGACGCTGTCAGGCTTGATGATATTTTCGAGCAACATTGTGAATGAGGTCTATGAGGGAAAGAGGTGCCCGTGCGGCTACGCCACACGGGCATGTTCTGGGTCAGCCAAATTTTCGCTTTCTAGTCTCTCGGGCATGGTGGTCGACAAGTTTTTCTTTATATTTTCGTACCCGCCGATCAAGTTTGTCTACGAGGCCATCTATTGCTGCGTACATGTCTGCTTCAGTCGCATCGGCGTATATCGTACCACCATTTACATTTACGGTGGCTTCTGCTTTGTGGCGCAGCTTCTCTACCGTGAGAATACACTTCACGTCCGACACCAGGTCGAAATGGCGTTCGAGCTTGTCAACTCGCGATTCGACATAAGCTCTCAGTGATTTGGTTACCTCGATGTGATGGCCTGAAACATTCAATTGCATAATTGTCTCCCACTCGTGTTGTAGCGTACGAACTCGGCATTGTCGCCCCTGCGCAGATCCTGAGCAGGGCTCGCCTGTTGATTGGGTCTGGCGTAGCAGTTATTTGGGTCTCCTTCTGTTGTGGCAGATACCGCTTGAGCTCTCTTTGTTACCTGACCGGTCGCTGTTTGCGTTCACTCGACGAGCTAATACTCATAGCTTCACGGTACTTCGCGACCGTTCGTCTCGCAACCGTGATTCCGTCCTCTGTGAGCAGACTGGCAATCTTGCTGTCGCTCAACGGCTTAAGGGGATTCTCGGCACCGATTAGCTTGCGAATCTTTGCGCGAACTGACGTAGATGACTGATCTTCACCATCAAGCGACGACAGGTGACTTGAGAAAAAGTATTTGAATTCAAATACGCCGCGAGGTGTATGCATGTACTTGTTGGTCGTGACTCGCGAAATCGTTGATTCATGCATGCCGATTTCCTCGGCAACATCGCGTAACACCATTGGCCGCATCGCTTCATCACCCTGCTCGAGAAAGTCGGTTTGTCGGGAAACTATGCAGGTTGCTACCTTCAGAAGTGTCTCATTGCGAATCTCGAGGCTACGAATTAGCCAGCGAGCCTCCTGCAATTGCGACCGCAGCGTCGCATGATCACCATTGCCGCGCAGCAAGCGCGCGTATTGCTGGTTTACCGAAAGCCGCGGCACGCCGGTCGGGCTGATTTCGACCTGCCAACGTTTGTCAATCTTGCGCACGAACACATCAGGAATCACGTATTCGGCCGCGGCAGGGCTAACTGCCTGGCCGGGTTTCGGATGGCAGCTGCGTACCAGCACAAGTGCCTCGTGCAGGTCATCCTCAGACGTACGCAGGCTTCGTCGCAGTTCGCTATGGTCACGACTTGCCACCAAGTCGAGGTGCCGTGCTGCGAGATCGATTGCAAGCTGCAATCCCGGCGTCGATGGGTCCAGGTGCCGGAGCTGCAGGACAATGCACTCTGATATGGAGCGTGCGCCGACACCGACCGGATCGAGTCGTTGCACCTTGGCCAGCGTCTCTTCGATCTCCGCGACAGTCACCTTGGTCTCTTTATCAATGCTGGCCGAAATCTCATCGAGATCGACGGTCAGATAGCCGTCGTCATTAATCGAATCAACGATCGCCTCACCAATGATGGTCTGGCGTGGCGAGAAGTGCTCCATCTCGATTTGCCAGAGCAGGTGTTCGCGGAGCGTTTGTCCTGATTCATCAGCAAACTCACTGATCGGTCGGCTCTCACCGCTCCAGCCGGCATCCTGAATTCGTTCGAAAGACTGTACTTGCCACGAGTCCTCGGCACGAATGGTCTCGATCTCGGCCGTGGTCTCGGCACTTGTGCAGGGAACGTCGGGCAGATCTTCCATCTCGAGCATGATGTTTTCTTCGAGGGCTTCCTGGATTTGCGCGTTGAGATCCAGAATTGGAAGCTGCAGCAGCCGAATCGCCTGCTGCAACTGCGGCGTCATCGTTAATGACTGACCGAGTTTGAGCTGTAGCGACGGTTTCAACATTGATGAATGGTCCTTACCCGAGCCAATTGATGCCTTGCGACATTGACCGAAATACACAAGCGGATCATTTCGGTACCTGCTTCGTAGTTTCGACCAGTTTGCCTCAGAGTTTGAACTCCTGTCCGAGATACACCTCTCGGACGTGCTGATTTTCCAGAATCTCGCCCGGGGAGCCGGATGCGATCAGGTTACCGTCACTTAGTATATAGGCTCTGCCGCAAATTCCGAGTGTTTCCCGAACATTATGATCGGTTATCAACACGCCGATATCGCGCTCGCTCAAGTGCCTGATTATTCGTTGAATATCGAGAACTGATATCGGATCGACGCCGGCAAAAGGCTCATCGAGCAATACAAAAAGCGGGTCGGCGGCCAATGCGCGGGCGATTTCGACGCGGCGCCGCTCGCCGCCTGAAAGGCTGATCCCAAGACTCGTACGTACATGACCGACATGTAATTCATCGAGCAGATTTTCGAGTTCCTGTTCGCGGCCCGCCAGATCGAGATCATCGCGATTTTCGAGGATCGCGAGTATGTTCTGCTCGACTGTCAGCTTGCGAAAAATCGAAGCTTCCTGCGGCAAATAACCCAGGCCAAGTTTGGCGCGCCGGTGCATGGGCTGTGCCGTCAGGTCCTGGCCGTCTAACAGAATACTACCGTGCTCGGCCGAGATCAGGCCGACGATCATGTAAAACGCTGTCGTTTTGCCAGCGCCGTTGGGGCCAAGTAATCCGACGACCTCACCGCTTTTTATTTCGACCGAGAGGTTCTTTACAACTTTGCGCAGTTTGTAGCTCTTGGAGATATCCAGAACACTGAGGATACTCATTGATTTTCTACACCGGCTTCTGTTGCGGCGTTCTCATCCGCCTCACCAGCATCCGCATCGGCGCCACCGGACTCATCGTTGGTCGTGTCAGCAGGCGTATACGTAATCTTGACCTTGTTGTCGTCACCCGAGGACTGCGCGTTAATGCGTCGTTCCGTAATGTTGTATACAAGAAAGCTGCTTGAAATCTGGTTGCCGCCCTCGGTGATTTTGGCCTCGTCAGAAAATTCGATGACACCGGCGCCGAGGTCGTAATTCAGAGTGCCCGCCTCGGCGTACGTTACTTCGTCACTGTCTGGTCGCTTCAGCTCGAAGGTTGCCGGGGTTCCTTCGATCCTCGCCAGTATTAACTGGTGATCCGAGAACTGCAGATCCGCAGCAGTGGCTTCAATATGCCCATTATCGACGTCAATGGAGACATTGCCGGAGAATCGCCACACGCTATCCTGGAAATCGAGCTTGCTGGCTCGGCCCTCGTCGGCCTCGATGCCGACGGTACCTTGCGAGAGCTTGATGCCGCGAAACATTAGCATCGAGCTCTTGCCATCGTAATCAGTCGAGTCGGCATCGAGCGAAATCGGTAGTCGCAGACTGCCTAGCTGTGCGACTGATATGCCAGGCAGCAGAAGCAGCAATGCAAAGAGTCGAAAGATCATAGCTTTCAGCATAGCAACTTATCGGCGGCTAGTACTGCCTCAGGGTACAAATTTTCCGCTTACGTTTGAGTGGAGCTGCAACTGATTCTCCTTAAGCGAGGCCAGCATGCCGGTTGCCGTGATGCTGCGCTCGCCAACACGAATCTGTACCCGCTGGTCCGTTTCGGCAATGTACTTCTCGGGTTCAAGTTCAAGGAACTGTGTGCGAATTTCAGTGTCGCTACCCGAAAACCCTTCGCTGCTAACCGCTCTGACGTGACCGCGGAGCACCAGGCGTTGCTGATTCTGATAGATTGTTGCCGAGTCAGCATTGATCGTCCATGGCACAGCGCTGTCGGGAGAGTAATTGATCAGCACATCAGAAAAATCGATGCGATAGTCTTCTTTTTGTTCGGCGTGTTGCGCCCAAATTTCGTACAGCAAGCTGCCGTCGGGGCCGGTGCCAAGAATACGAGCTGATTTCAGATAGTAGCCGCGATGTGGCGCATCCAGCGGCAGGTCATCGCCGTCATTGCTACGATCCGACCGCGCAAGATACCAGCTACCGAGGGCGGCGACCGTCATAACGATCGTGACGGCGATAATCCGCGGACTCATCGGTCCGACTCAGGACGTGCGGTCAATATGAGATCGCAAACCTCACGAACGGCACCGTTACCGCCCTGAGCGCGTGTCGTATAGTCACACTGCTCACGAACGGCAGCCACCGCGTTTGCAACAGCTACTGAATAGCCGACCCTGGTCAACAGCGGCATATCGGGCAGGTCGTCGCCAACGAACACACAATCGGAAGCCACTATGCCCAGCGTTTTTGTCAATTCATCAAACGCCGCAAGCTTGTCGCCACAACCTTGTATGACATGTGGGACGCCCAGCTCACTCATGCGTTGATCCACAGCAGCAGAACGCCGTCCGCTGATGACGGCCACTTCGATGCCTGCATCAAGCAGCCGTCGCACGCCATAGCCGTCCTGCGTGCAAAAAGTCTTGGATTCCACGCCATCATCGGAGAGGCAAAGCCGTCCATCGGTAAATACACCGTCGACATCAAAGGCAACCAGTCTCGTGTCGCTTAGCGGGTTGTGGGTTGCCGAGGCGCTCACATGATGCCCGCACGAAAAAGGTCGTGAACATTGAGCGCGCCGACCAGTCGATTGTCATCGTCCGCTACCAGCAGTGACGTAATCTTGTTTTCTTCCATGATATGTACAGCCTCAGCAGCGAGCACATCAGCCAAAGTTGTCTTGCATTCCGTTGACATGACGTCGCACATCGGTGTCGCGTGAACGTTGACACCTGCATCGAGCGCACGGCGCAAATCACCGTCAGTAAAAATCCCCAGAATCTGCGCCTGGTCGTCAACGATGGCCGTCATGCCCAAGCCTTTTTGGGTCATTTCCATCAGGCCAACCTTGAGCAGGACATCGGGTGCAACCGCGGGTATGTCCGCGTCGGTGCGCATGACATCGGCGACCCGCAATAGGAGACGCTTCCCGAGGCTGCCGCTCGGGTGAGAACGTGCAAAGTCTTCCGCCGTGAAACCGCGGATCTTCAGCAAAGCGACAGCCAGTGCATCGCCCATCGCCAGTGTCGCGGTCGTACTCGCTGTCGGTGCAAGATTGAGGGGGCACGCTTCTTCGGCCACACTGACATCGAGGTGCACGTCTGCCGTTTTGGCGAGCGTTGAGCCGGGATTACCTGTCATCGTCAGCAATTTGGCACCCTTACGCTTGACGAGTGGGATTATTGTGATGATCTCTTCGGTTTCGCCCGAATAGGAAACGGCGAGCAGCAGGTCCTGATCCGTGATCATGCCCAGGTCGCCGTGACTCGCTTCCCCGGGATGCACGAAAAAGGCGGGCGTTCCAGTGCTGGCCAGTGTGGCGGCGATCTTGCCGCTGATATGGCCGGACTTGCCCATACCGGTTACGACAATACGGCCAGGCGTTGCCATGCACAACTGGCATGCGCCGACGAAGTCCTGATTGAGCCGGGACCGCAGCGTATCAACCGCGCGGGACTCTATCTCGAGTACTTCGCGGGCAAGCGCCAGCAGTTCTTCAGTTGTCGGACTCTGCGACAAGGCCTGGCCTCAGCAGTTGGTCATAGGGGCAGTTTAACGTTTTGTGCGACCACGTAGGTATCGTAAGCAATAAAAGCCAGCAAAAGGGCCACCCCTTCGATTCGCGACAGCTCGCCTTTTCGGTCGTAGTCATAGGTCATTGCGAACAGTACCAGCGTAAAGGCGACCATGACGAATATATGCAAAGACAGTACAGATGGCTCCAGGGCGGCTGGAGATATTGTCGCTGCCACGCCAATAACGGCGAGCAAATTGAAAATATTGGAGCCGACGATATTACCAATCGCAAGCCCGTACTCGCCTTTCAGCGCGCTGACCATGGATACGGCGAGTTCTGGCAGGCTCGTACCCAGTGCGACGAGCAAGATGCCGATCACAATCTCGGTCACGCCAAAATACCGCGCTATCTCAATGGATCCGTCAACGAGCAGTTCGGCGCCGACCAACAAGATGCCCAGACCGACAATCAACCAGAAAACTGCCTTTTTGGTGCTGACATGCGATGGTATCTCAGCTTCGTATTCGCGCTTGATCGGGTCATCGGCTGACGAACGCATGCCAACGCTCACTAGCCAGAACATGACGATGACAAGGCCTGTAAGCATGACGAGTCCGTCGACGCGACTCAGGTACTGGTCGAGAAACAGGGACACCGTTAATAGCGTCACAGCGAGCAGCGCGGGCATCTCGCGGCGCAACGTGGCTGATTTGAGCTGAATAGGCCGGATGATGGCCACACAGCCCAGAACCAGGCCGATATTGACGATGTTGGAACCGATCGCATTGCCGAAAGCCAGACCAGGCTCGCCGCGCAACGAGGCAACGACCGACACAAGTATCTCCGGTGCCGAGGTCGCCAGTGCGACTACTGTCAGTCCGATCATCAACGGAGCGATACCCATGTTTCGGGCTGTGGCTGCCGCCCCGTGGACGAACCGGTCCGCGCCCCAAATCAAGAGCGCCAGGCCGGCAATGACTTCAATAATATTGCCAAGCATAAGATTATTGTCTGATGAGTCCCACGATCTGTCGTGAGTGACCTTTGTCAGGCCCCAGCGCCAGCAGACCAACCAGGGGCGGTTATGATACACATTAGCCAAGGGCATTGGGAAGAGATGCACTTTCTGGTTACACTGCGCGCCCCGGGCCAAAACACGACGACTGACGAAGATGGACTCAGCAGAATTAGAGCGCCTTATTCAGGCTGGATTTGACGATGCAACCGTCAAGGTTACCAGCAGCGACAACACGCATTTCGAGGCATTGGTCGTTAGCCGTGATTTCGAAGGCAAACGGCCGCTGGCGCGACACCAGCTGGTTTACAAGTGTCTGGGAACCTTGGTAGGCGACGAGATACACGCATTGTCGATTCGTGCCTTCACGCCAGACGAACTGCGGGCGCAGACCGGCCAGGCCAGTCAGTCTTGCTGATACGGAGCGGACTTGGACAAATTATTTATTGAGGGCGGCACCCGCCTGTCCGGCAGTGTGGCCATATCCGGCGCAAAGAACGCCGCATTGCCAATCCTCGCCGGGACGCTGCTTGCGACAGATCCCGTTACCGTCCGCAATGTGCCGCACCTCAAGGATGTCACGACAACGATTTTGTTGCTGCAGACAATGGGCGCGCAAGTCACGGTCGACGACCATCTGAATGTTGAAGTTGACGCAAGCAATGTAAGCCACCGACAGGCGCCTTATGAGCTCGTCAAGACTATGCGCGCCTCGATCCTGGTACTGGGGCCATTGGTTGCCCGCTTCGGTGAGGCGGAGGTGTCATTGCCAGGTGGGTGCGCTATCGGTGCGAGGCCAGTCAATCTGCATGTGTCCGGCTTACAGGCCATGGGCGCCGACGTCGTTGTGGAGAACGGTTTCATCAAGGCCCGCGCACAACGCCTCAAGGGTGCGCATATCGTCTTCGACACGGTCACAGTGACAGGGACCGAGAACCTATTGATGGCGGCCGTCCTCGCCGACGGCGAAACGGTGATTGAAAACGCGGCACGCGAGCCGGAGGTTACCGATCTGGCCCGTTTTTTGGCGGGAATGGGCGCGCAAATCGACGGCGCAGGTACCGGCACAATTACAGTCCAAGGCGTCGACGAGCTGGGCGGCACAGAACACACGGTCGTGCCAGACCGTATTGAAACCGGCACTTATCTGGTCGCTGCAGCGATGACAGGCGGCCATATTCGGGTCCTGAATACTGCCCCGCACACGCTCGAGGCTGTGCTGATCAAATTGGCCGAGGCTGGTGCTGATATTACGACCGGCGAAGACTGGATCGAACTCAATATGCAACTTCGGCGCCCACGGGCGGTTGACGTACGTACCGCACCTTATCCGGCGTTTCCAACGGATATGCAGGCGCAGTTTTGCGCAATGAATGCGATTGCCGAGGGTGTTGGCACGATTACCGAGACTATTTTCGAGAATCGCTTTCAGCACGTGCTCGAATTGCAGCGCATGGGGGCTGAAATACAACTTGAGGGCAATACTGCTATTTGCACGGGGATAGAGCAGTTAACCGCTGCGCCGGTCATGGCGACTGATCTCCGGGCGTCGGCTGGCCTGGTTCTAGCAGGCCTTACGGCGAAAGGCGAAACGCTCGTCGATCGCATCTACCACGTTGATCGCGGCTACGAGCGTATTGAAGAGAAGTTGAGTCAGCTCGGTGCGACTATCCGCCGGGCGCCCTAGCAGCCGCCCGAGCCCGCACCACGGGTCCGCGGTCCCTGGTGAAATATGCAGGCGACGGTCACCGCCACGTACGTCACAAGTCTTCCGGTCGCTCGCCGGCTACGAGTGTTGTGCGAAATTGCTGTCCATCGCGCCACGCGACGACATCAACCTCGTCGCCGGGGCTGGTACCGGCAACAAGCAGCAACGCCTGACGCTGCGTCAATATTGGCTCGTCGTTAATCGACAGAATGACGTCGCCGCGCTGTAGCCTTGCTGCCGCTGCCGGTCCTCCCTCATGAACGTTCGCAAGCAGGATGCCGAAGTCGCCCTCTATTCCCAGAGCGGCTCGTTCTGCGTTTGTCAGGTCATCAGGCGTCAACCCCATCCAGCCGCGAATTACGCGGCCATGCTCTTTTATTTCTTCAACGACGCCGCGAACCAGGTCGACCGGGATGGCAAAGCCTATTCCCTCGGTTCCTGCATCCTGTGCCAGTACGGCAGTATTGATGCCGACCAGTTCTCCCAAACTGTTGATCAGGGCGCCGCCCGAATTACCGGCGTTGATCGCGGCATCAGTCTGAATGAAGTTCTCGAAGGTATTCAGATTCAACAGACCTCGGCCGGTGGCACTGACAATGCCCTGTGTGACCGATTTGGTTAGCCCGTAAGGATTACCGATCGCGAGCACGACGTCGCCGATGCGCAGCTGCCCTGAGCTGCCGAGACGGATTGCAGGGAGTGGGCCCTGGTCTACTTTAAGCAGCGCAAGGTCGGTCTCCTTGTCCTCGCCGACAACGGTTGCCTCGGCAATGCGGCCATCGCTCAGTTGTACGCGAATCTCGACGGCCTCGCCGACAACATGAAAGTTGGTCACCAGAAACCCCACAGGATCGATAACCACGGCGGAACCAAAGCTCGTATCCACACGAAAACGAGGTCTATCGGAGGGTGCGCTATTGTCCTGTACCAGTCTCTTTGTGTACACGTTGACCACCGCGGGGGCGCTGATATCGACCGCGCTGGCGTAGCTGGACGGCGAGCCGTTGGCGCTTGTGCCGACATTGGGCATCAGGTCCGGGCGCACAAGCACGACGATGAATGCGGCAGCGAGGCCAACGACGATCGACTGCAACAGAAAAACCAGCGCTGATTTCAATCCGACCACGCGAATTCCTTCAATATTGATACTGCCCTGGTCTGGTTGCTAGCCAATATCGACAAGCCCCGTGTATAATGCGCCACTGATACCGCACCAAGGCGTAGGAATTGTCGTCATCCTGACGGCAAACCGGGTCTGCTGCAAATCCACTGGTTTCGAAATAAAGCAAAATCGCCCTGTGCAATGAGGCCGTGACAGGAAAGTAGCGAGTGACTCCAAGGCAATGCAGAACCGAGCGAACGACCCGTTTTATTCCATTGTACTTGGGTGATTTGCGAGGGTCCAAGAGCCGGAGTTGCAAGCGCGATGCGCCACAGCTTCGTAGCCGGGGGTAGGGGGAGTGCCAGATGACTGAAGACGACGTTAATCGCAAAAGGCGTCATTTTCTTACTGTTGCAACCGTTGTAACCGGGGCCGCTGGCGCCGGACTCACGGCAATACCGTTTCTATCCTCGTTAAAGCCGAGCGCCAGAGCGCAAGCTCTGGGTGCGCCCGTCGAGGTACCTGTCGGTTCGATGCAACCTGGCGAGATGGTTCGTGTGTTGTGGCGCGGCAAACTTGTGTTTGTTCTGCGACGCTCAGAAGAGATGTTGAGCCGATTGTCAGAGAATTCCGGGTTGCTGTTAGATCCTGAGTCGGGTGAAGCTGACCAGCAACCGGATTATGCGGCTAACGAATTTCGTTCAGCTAGACCGGAGTTTCTTGTTGTTGAGGGCTCGTGCACCCATTTTGGCTGTGCGCCACTTGAAGATTTTGATGTGCGACCGGCTGAAAACTGGGGCGGCGGGTTCTTCTGTCCTTGTCACGGATCCAAGTTCGATCTTGCGGGCCGGGTCCACAAAGGCGTCCCGGCGCCCAAGAATCTGCGTGTACCACCGCACCGTTTCGTCAGAGATGACCTGATCCTGATCGGTCAGGATACGGGAGCTGCGTAATGGCAAAAGTTGAAGCCGAGGTTGGCCAACAGCAAGGCGGACTCATGCAGTGGATAGACGATCGCTTTCCGTTTACGGCGACGATGAAATACCACGCCACCGAGTATTACGCCTCGAAAAACTTCAATTTCTGGTACGTGTTCGGCGTTCTGGCTTTTGTTGTGCTGGCCATTCAGTTGCTGACCGGCATTTTTCTTACGATGAACTACAAGCCGGCGGCGCTGGACGCGTTCTCTTCCGTCGAGTACATCATGCGCGATGTCGAATGGGGTTGGCTCATTCGCTACCTGCATTCGACGGGCGCGTCTTTCTTTTTCATCGTGGTCTATCTGCACATGTTTCGCGCGATGCTCTACGGCTCTTACAGGAAGCCGCGAGAACTGATCTGGCTGATAGGCATGCTGATTTTCTTCGTGTTGATGGCCGAGGCGTTTGCAGGTTACCTGTTGCCTTGGGGTCAGATGTCGTATTGGGGTGCGCAGGTCATCATTTCGATCTTCGGCGCTATTCCATGGGTTGGAGAGGCGCTGGTCGAAATTATTCGGGGCGACTACTCGATATCGGATGTTACGTTGAACCGCTTTTTTGCGTTGCATGTCATCCTGTTGCCGCTGGCACTGATTGCGCTGGTCTTTGTCCATATCGTTGCGCTTCACGAGGTGGGCTCGAACAACCCCGATGGCATCGAAATAAATGAGCATAAAGGTCCGAACGGAGTGCCGGTCGATGGCATTGCTTTCCACCCCTACCACACGACCAAGGATCTCGTTGCAATTATCATCTTCCTCATGGTGTTTTCGGCTGTTGTGTTCTTTGCGCCGGATATGGGTGGTTATTTCCTTGAGCACGCCAACTTTGAACCGGCGAATATAAAGAAGACGCCCGAACATATCCCGCCGGTTTGGTACTTCACACCGTTCTACGCGATTTTGCGTGCCGTACCCGGCAAACTTTGGGGTGCGGTTCTGATGGCAGGTGCGGTCTTGCTGCCAGTGTTTCTCCCCTGGCTCGACCGGGCCCGCGTCAAGTCGATTCGCTATCGGGGCTGGATTTACAAGCTGGCGCTGACATCGTTTGCGATAAGCTTCCTGGTTCTCGGCTGGCTCGGGACCATGCCGGCTGAGCCGGCCTATGTCATGGCGGCGCGCTTTTTCGCGGTCATCTATTTTGCATTTTTCCTGTTGATGCCGTACTACACGACGATCGATAAGACCAAGCCGGTGCCGGACAGGGTGGTCTACCATGGTTAACTTCAAAGTACTCACGAGATTTGTGGTGATTGGCGCCTGCCTTGTTGCAACACAAAGTTTTGGCTCGGCTGGTGATGCAGCGCACATGGGAAAGGCGAATATTGACCCCGGCAATATTTCGTCGTTGCAGCGCGGCGCCCGCAATTTCATCAATTATTGTTCGGGCTGCCATTCGGCCCGGTACGTTCGTTTTAATACTATCGGCAAGTATCTTGAGCTATCGGAACAGCAGCTTATGGATAATCTGATGTTCAACGCCGACAAGACGTTCGAGACAATACAGGTAACGATGCGATCGGAAGACGCCGCGAGTTGGTATGGCACGGCGCCGCCCGACATGTCATTGATGGCAAGAGCGAAGGGCGTGGATTACGTCTACAACTTTCTGAAGGGTTTCTACGTTGATCCGAATAGCCCGACCGGCGTTGATAACATTGTAGCGTCAGGCACCAGCATGCCGCACGTGCTATGGGAGCTTCAGGGGTACCAGAAAGGAGTGTTTGCAGAGCACACGGAAGAAAATGCGACATCGTTCGTATTTGAGGGCCTTGAACCGGTCACGACCGGTAAGATGGATGCCGAAACCTACGACGGCTTTGTTCGGGATACGGTTAATTTCCTTGCGTTCATAGCAGAACCGATCCGGGCTGAGCGCCGTAAGCTCGGGGTTTGGGTTTTGATGTTCCTGATCGTCTTCTGGGTCGTAGCATTGATGCTTAAGAGACAAATTTGGAAGGACGTTAGCTGATTGCCACCGCGGCGCCCGGTCTACAAGACGCGTTTGTCCCGGTCGCATCCAGCCAAGAAAGAACAACAACTACAAGACGGATCGACCAGTTTTGTTCAATTTAAATGAAAGTCTGTTGAGGGACCGCAAAATGGCACTAGTAGCCAATAGACGCTCTGTAATAACACTGTTTTCGAGGCCGACTGATCTTCATAGTCATCGCGCGCGATTGGTCCTTGCCGAAAAGAACATTAATATCGAAATCGCCAATGTCCTGGGGCCCGACTTACCCGAAGATCTGATGGATTTGAATCCGTATCACACGGTGCCGACTCTGGTCGACCGCGATCTGACGTTGTATGACTCGCGAGTGATAATCGAATATCTCGACGAGCGCTTCCCGCATCCGCCACTAATGCCTGTGGATCCGGTGACACGTGCCCAGTTTCGACTTGCGTTATTCCGCATCGAGAGCGACTGGTATTCGCTAGCCGAGGAAGCTGAGGCAAGTGGCGATGGCAAGTTGAGCAGCAAATCACGCAAGATGTTGCGCGAGAGCATTCTACAAAGTACCGATCTTTTCTGCGCACGACCTTACTTTCTGAGCGATGAGTTTTCACTTGTTGACGCGAGTATTGCGCCCATACTTTGGCGGTTGCCGGTTTATGGTGTCGAACTCGGCAGCCAGGCGGAGGCGATCGAGACCTACATGAAGCGGGTGTTCGCGCGCCAGTCGTTCCAGCGAAGTCTGACTGAGCTTGAACAAGAAATGCGGATGTAAGCCCGATCGGTTGGTCCGTTTCGAAGACAGCTTATGTTACTTCGGAAGCAAAGTTCGAAAACGATGATAAACTTGGCGTTTGCGAAACAAGTTTCACGGATCCGCCAGCATTGACTAATCCGAGTCGTTCAAAAAGGCCGTACCTCATTCGCGCGATGTTCGAATAGATGGGTGATAA
>Ga0255052_10000140_pt1 | contig 54285 bp, 45 predicted proteins | sample JV7_2_21_MG_FD_188632 | JGI IMG/M metagenome (GOLD analysis project Ga0255052, IMG submission 188632) | Seawater microbial communities from Jervis Inlet, British Columbia, Canada - JV7_2_21 | ecosystem: Environmental > Aquatic > Marine > Inlet | place: Canada: British Columbia | collected...
GAACGCCTGGTTATTGCCGGCGGGGTCGGAGCCAATAAGCTATTGCGTGCCGAACTGGACAAACAATTCCCCGGCGAAGTGTTCTATCCGCGGCTCAGGTTTTGTACCGACAATGGAGCGATGATTGCGCTGGCCGGTGCAATGCGACTCACGGACGGCGAAAAACCGGCTACCATTCACGCCACGGCACGCTGGTCACTCGAATCCCTTACAAAGCCCGCGGCCCCAGTCGCCTGAAGTTTTGATTCTGCGCCCGCCGACCGATGCGAATTGACCTTTAGGTATTCGGTCGGAATTGTTGTCATTGCAATAAATGTCAGTTCGCACCGACCAATCCGTGCAGCAAATGGATTCAGGCGAACTGGGCTCACGAGAGGTAATTAGAGGTACCCTTAGGCGCATGACCAATAAATCTCACACCGACACTATTTTTCTGACAGAGCTCAAGGTCGAAACGATTGTTGGGATCTGGGACTGGGAGCGGAAGATTCGCCAGACTGTCAGCATCGATCTCGAGATGGGTGCGGATATCGGTCGGGCAGCGACAAGTGACGACATCGAAGACACACTCAATTACAAGAAAGTCGCCAAGCGTGTGCAACAATTTGTATCTGAATCCGAGTTTAAGCTGGTTGAGACCATGGCAGAGAAAATCGCCACCACTGTTCTTGCCGAATTCGACGTTCCCTGGATACAGGTTCGCGTGAACAAGCCCGGCGCAATAAGAGGCGCCAGGGACGTGGGCGTTTCGATTCGTCGCGAAAAAGACTGACGAGATGTCGCTCGTGTACCTCGGCCTTGGCAGTAACAGACGGCCGGAGGCGAATCTGGCACTTGGTGTCCGCGAGCTGGCGGCACGATTCGATCTCCTGGCAACGTCATCCGTCTACCGCAACAAGGCAATCGGCTTTGAAGGCGATGAATTCCTGAATGCCGTGGTCTGTGTGGAAACGACAATGTCCCCTGAGGAAATTTGCCTGCAACTCGAAGAAATACACCGGCTGGCTGGGCGCCAGCGCGATTCCGATCCGTATGGGTCACGCTCGCTGGATATCGATCTACTGCTCTACGATCATTTGATTATGGACGCAACACCAGTCCGCGTGCCTCGTGCTGATGTGCTCGACTACAGCTTCGTTCTTGGGCCCCTCGCGGAGATAGCACCTGACTATGTCCACCCCTTGAGCGGCAAGACCATCGCCTCGCACTGGGCAGAGTTTGACCCCGATTCCCACCCGTTGGCCCGAGAAGACCTTATTTTGTAAAACCGCCGCCGGCAAATACCAAAAACCGGTTCTTCGTCACGTGAATCAGACACGCATCTGGCGATAATGACCGAGGGTCATTGGCAGCGTTGATGGGAGTCCAGGTGAAGAAATTTTCGATTTTGGCACTGCTCATTCTGCTTGGCGCAGGAGGGTGCAGCGTTTCCGATGATCCGGGATTTGTACCGCCCCAGGTCGGCACTGACGCTTGTTCGATCGATGGTCAAAAGCAGTACGTTCTCGATGCGATGCGCGATGTTTATTTCTGGAACGACTTGCTGCCTGCGAGCGTTGACATGAACGCCTACGCAACACCGGAGGATTTGCTCGAACACCTGATCTCATTTCAGCCGCTCGACGAATTCAGTTATATCGATCTCGCTGCCGCTGACGCGCAGTTCTTTGGCGAAGGTCAATATGAGGGCTACGGATTTAGTACGCGATTCGAAGCAGCAGACGACTTGCGATTCCTGAGAGTATTCGCGTCCAGTCCGGCGGCAACGGCCCAATTCGAGCGGGGACAAAGAATTCTCATGCTGAATGGCAGAACGATTGCCGACATTGAGGCCAACGAGGGCGTTGGCGAGCTCTTTGCTTTGCCCACCCTGGAATTCACGATTCGCCGTCTTGATAGCACCGAAGTGACGAGGATCGTCAATCAGGGTCTGGTGACAATCGATCCACTGCCGCAATCGAGAGTCATCGATTTGCCGGGTGGCACATCGGTTGGTTATCTCGAGTTCGTTACATTCATCGGCACGGCCGACGCTGCATTTGCAGATATCTTTTCGGCATTCCAGCAGGCAAACGTTACCGACGTCATCATTGATCTGCGCTATAACGGTGGCGGACTCATCAGCACAACAGAACTACTCGGCAACTATCTCGGTGGTGCGATTGCAGTCGACCCGATTTTTTCGAAGACACTGTTTAACGCCAATAATTCAGACTTTAATCGAATCGCGTTTTTCCGGAACCTGTTTGAGTCGATCAGTCTTTCGCGCCTTGTGGTGATCGCAACGGACCGAACAGCCTCTGCAAGTGAGCTCATCACCAACAGCATGGAGCCGCATGTTGATGTATCAATCGTAGGCTCGCGCACCCGTGGCAAGCCAGTAGGGCAGTTGGGAATTCCATTCTGTGACAAAATCCTGCGGCCAACGGCCTTCGAAACCGTAAACGCAGACGACGAGGGGGGCTACTTTGGCGGGCTGCCCGTAGATTGTCCAGTCCTGGATGACGTCCTGATCCCAATCGGTGACGACACCGACCCGAATATGACAGCAGCACTGTTTCTGCTGGAAAACGGAGCCTGTCCGACACCGCCGCTGGCTACACAAGGACTACAAAAGACCGCACCGGTCAACGATGCATTTCGACGTGATCGGGGTGGACCTGCGTGGAGAAAACTGGCCGGAGCCTGGTAAGCCAACCAAATTAATTGGGGTCGAACCGCATTTTAATCCCAAGAAAATCAACAAGAAGTCAGCCCGACTGAGCCCAGTTCGGTCCCAAATTAATTGCGGTTCGACCCCAATTTACCAGCCGATCGAGCGGCCACCATCGATCGGGAGGATCTGCCCGGTCACAAACGTCGCATCCCGAACCAGAAACAACACGGCATTAGCGATGTCTGCAGGCTCCCCGGTTCTGCCCAGTGGTATCTGATCGACGATGCTCTTCTTGACCGATTCAGTCATGCCATCCTCTGGCCAGGCGATCGCACCGGGCGCGACTCCGTTCACGCGAACGGCGGGAGCCAGGTCCTTCGCAAGCGAGCGAGTCAGCATGGCAAGACCTGCTTTCGCAGATCCGTAGACATGATGGTCCCGCAGCGGCCGACGCGCATGGATGTCGATGATATTGATCACGCTTCCGTTCGCGGTGCGCAAATGCGGCGCTGCTGCCTGGGTAAGAAACAGTGGTGCTTGCATGTTGCTGCCAACAAGATCCGCCCACTCCCTGGCACCGATCTCCCCCAACGGCGTCGCATAGAAAGAGGATGCATTGTTAATGAGGATGTCGAGTCTCCCGGACCAGCCAAGGACCGATTCGACAAGTTCTTGTGGCCCGGCATCCGTGACAAGGTCGGATTGTAATGCGATCGTAGAATCTGCCCGAATGGCGTTGAGGCCCGCACTTAGTTCCTCGGCAGCCGCTTGCGATCCACGATAGTGGATCACAACGCGAGCGCCCGCAGCATGCAGCGCACCGGCGATTGATGCACCAATCCTTCTGGCCGCACCTGTCACCAGCGCGACTTTACCTTCGAGGGATTCCAATGGTGCTTCGGGCATACATTATCTCTGTTGCAGCAATCGTCGGAAATGCCAGGAGACGCCTCGTATTTCCGGGTCAGCCAGCATACATTGTCGACATTGTTGGAAAGCTTTGAACGCAATGCAAACGAAACCTGAATCCCGGGCCGGTCTGCCTGAACCAGATGCTGAAAGCGTCGCTCACAGCGGACGGGTTGCCGCACACATCATCGATGTCATCGGGCAATCAGGCGGCAGTATCTCGTTCGCGGAATATATGCAGTATGCGCTCTATGCTCCGGGCCTGGGATACTACAGCGCAGGTTCGAAAAAACTGGGTGCCGACGGGGATTTCGTAACCGCACCCGAAATCTCGCCGTTATTTGGCCGGGTTCTGGCCCGTCAAACCGCATTTGTTTTTGAGCAACTCGGAAGCGGGAGCCTGCTGGAGCCAGGTGCGGGTTCCGGCGCGCTGGCAGTTTCAGTGCTTTCCAAACTCGATGAATTGGGAGCACTGCCTGATCGTTACATGATTCTCGAGGTATCCGCGGATCTTATGGAACGTCAGGAAACGCGCATCAGGAGCGAGTGCCCACAGCATTTTGATCGCGTGGAGTGGATTTCCAAACTCCCGGGAGACTTCACAGGTGTGGTCATCGCGAACGAAGTTGCAGATGCAATACCTGTCGAGCGGTTCCGGATTCACGACAACGAGGTGATGCAAGCGAGAGTCGCGACGGATGGCGTGAATTTCACCTGGCAATATGTCGCCGCGCCCGAGCAGCTTCGACACGCTGTCAGGAATATCGAAGCTGACATCGGTCGCACATTCACCAACGGATACGAGTCGGAAGTTTCGCTGGGGCTGAAGAACTGGGTAGCTGACCTGTCAAATTCTGTCGGCGAAGGCGCTGTGTTACTGATCGACTACGGCCTTACCCGTCGGGAGTACTACGCACCTGAGCGAGGACAGGGCTGGTTACGGTGTCATTTCCGGCATCATGCGCATGACGATCCGCTCGTCTTGCCGGGTATACAGGATCTCACTGCGTGGGTCGATTTCTCGACGGTTGCCGATGCTGCTTCTGATGCCGGAATGACCGTCGCGGGCTATGTGACACAGGCGCACTTGCTGATGGCGGGCGGACTGGAAGAAGAGTTCGCGGATTTCACTTCATTGCCGGTTGCGAAACAAATTGAATTGTCGGGACAGGTCAAGTTACTTACGCTCCCCGCAGAGATGGGAGAAAATTTCAAATGCATAGGCCTCTGTCGCGGCGATATTCTGCTGCCGCCGGCACTGGTCGCTTCAGACAGAGCGCACCAGCTGTGATCATACTGATGTGACGGTACTAAAGGGATTTTGTTGATGGGAATGATGCAACTGATTGTGCTGGCGGTCGTCCAGGGGCTGACGGAGTTCCTGCCGGTTTCCAGTTCCGGACATCTCGTGCTGGTGCCGAGCATTTTTGGCTGGACCGACCAGGGTCTCACCTTCGATGTCGCGGTGCATTTTGGTTCCCTGATCGCAGTTTGTGTCTTTTTTCGTTTTGACATCGTCGCGTTGCTTCGAGGCACGCGCGCGATTGTTACGGGCGATGTCAAAGCAGATGATGCCCGAATGGTGTGGTATTTAGGCATTGGCACCATTCCGGCGGCGGTCGCAGGACTCTTGTTTGCGGGCTGGATTTCGGCGAACCTGCGGGACCCGATGATCGTTGTGGTGACGCTCGCAGGCTACGGTACTCTCATGGCGCTCGCAGACCGTTTTGCGTCAAGCGAAAGAAATATTACAGACGTACGAATTCGGGATGCGCTAATCATCGGGTTTGCGCAGGCCCTCGCGCTCATTCCCGGCACCTCGAGATCGGGCGTCACAATTACGACCGGCCGGCTTCTCGGCATAGCGCGCCAGGATGCGGCCAGGTTCTCATTCCTGCTGTCAGTTCCGGTCATATTTCTGGCAACAATTTATGAAGCAGTGATTCTGCTCACAGGCGAGATTCAGGTCGCATGGGATAATCTGGGATTGGCGGCACTGATTTCAGCCATCGTTGCGTACATCAGCATCGAGTTCTTCATGCGCGTGGTCAATGCCATTGGTTTATTGCCTTTTGCGATATACAGACTCTTACTAGCGGGCGTCATCATTTATGTACTTGTCTAGACATATCCTCTTTCCTCTTCTGTTGCTGATCACAGCAAATGCAGAAGCGGATGGATATGTCATCGGCATCGGTGGCGAAGGTGATTCTGCGGACGGCCGGGCCGTAACGGCCTTCGGTGATTTTGGTGTCGGCGAGCAGACCTGGTTATCGGTGACTGCAGGTTCTGCACAGACTGAGGGTTTTGTCAGAAACAATGACACGAAGTACGCGGATGTTGGATTCGATCACTGGTTTAAACCGGTGGGCGTTCGGCTTGGCGCATCATATTGGGGAAATTCGGACATCCTCGATTCGCGCGATCTGCGGGCATCGTTCTATATTCGCGGCGATGCCGGTTTGATCTTCCTTGAGTATGAGAAACGGGATTTCGAGTTTGATTTGCAGTCGGACACTCTGCGCGGGCGAACAGCAGAATTCAGCGCGAATGGTTGGGGTCTGAACTCACGTTTGTCGATGGGCGAGCAGGTGAACGTTTTGTTCGGTGGCATAAAATACGATTATTCGAGAAATCTCCGCTTGCAGCCGGACATCGACGTGCTCGCGTTCGTATCCAATTCCCGCCTGAGTATGATCAATAGCCTTATTGACTACCGATTCAATGCAGGCCTGGAATTCAATTTCGGCTTAAAGAGCATCGACGTAATCGCCGGACGATGGCAAACAGCCATTGACGGCAGCTCTATAGACTCGTACAGCCTGGGATTCCTGACGCCGGTTAGCGATCGTGTCGACATGGAGCTCCGCGTCGCGCTCGACGATTCAGAGACGTTCGGGAGGACGACAGCCCTGTCGATTCATCTTTACTACTTCGGTGGGTCGTAGTTCTTCCTGAATTGCTCGATGGCACGTTGTCGTCTGTCGTGAATCGCTTTGCCTATCTCGGCGCCCGGCAAAGCTCCTTCCTTCAGATCACTGATATCAACGCCCGCTGCTGCCCTAAAAGCGCCACGAAAATAGTCAGCCTGTGGATAGTCCCGGTCCTCAAGTCCGGCGCGACCGCGCGCATCTGCTTCGCAAGCAAGCAAAAGTTTTTCGAACCGCCCTGGCCGGCGAAATGCGTCCGAGCGATCGAGCACCTTGAGTATGGTTGACGCGCGCAGCTCGAACGCCCGATGACAAACAGTATGGAATTCTGCAGCGAGGCAGGCCAGATCGCGGCAAGCATTCGGCAAGGGCAGCCGCTTTGCCAGTTTTTTTATCAGCTTGACGCCGCGCGCCTCGTGCCCCGGATGGCTCGGAAGCCTGCTCTTTTCCGTTGTGGCCTTACCGAGGTCGTGCACCAATCCTGCAAAGCGGACGTCGATAGCTTCGCAGAGGAGCGCTGCCTGCCGCAACACCATCAGCGTATGTTCGCCGGTATCAATCTCCGGATGCCACTTCTCGGGTTGCGGGATGCCAAATAGCGCGCCGATCTCCGGGAAGACCGCTTTCAGGGCGCCGCAGGAACGCAGGATTTCAAAGAATACGTGCGGGTGCGATTCTCCGAGTGCTGCCTCGGTTTCTTTCCAGACACGATCGGGCACCAGCGCATCAGCCTCTCCGTTGCGAACCATGTCGTTCATCAATTGCATGGTTTCTTCAGCAACGCGAAACCCGAGCGGGTGATATCGGGCGGCAAATCGGGCGGTTCGCAGGATTCGTACAGGATCTTCGGCGAACGCATCAGATACATGCCGCAATAATTTTTCCTCGAGATCCCGGCGCCCGTCAAACGGATCGATCAGCTGATTGCCGGAGTTTCGCGCAATAGCGTTAACGGTCAAATCCCGGCGGCCAAGGTCCTGCTCGATTGTGACGTCAGGGGCCGTATAAAAAGTGAAGCCGTGGTAGCCAGTCGCTGTTTTCCTTTCGGTCCGGGCCAACGCGTATTCTTCTGCCGTGTCCGGGTGCAAGAACACGGGAAAGTCCTTGCCGACCGGTCGGTAGCCGAGGTCCTTGAGTTCATCGGGAGATGCACCCACGACGCACCAGTCCCGTTCTTTCACAGGCAATCCCAGCAGTTCGTCACGAACTGCGCCGCCGACAAGGTAAACTTCCATGACCATGATTCTATCCTTTGCTACGTCAGCTTGTCCCCGAACATGAAACTGACGCCAAAATTCCTGCGCCGCGGATTGCTCGGGGCTGGCTTATTGCTGGTCGTTCTGCAGGTTGAAGGTTGTTACTACCTGCAGGCGATACGGGGTCATTCCGACCTGATGAGTCGCCGCCGCCCTATGACAGAGGTAATTGAGGACAATGATTCACCGGCAGAACTGAAAGGCAGGCTGAAACTGGTCATTGAAGCCCGCGACTTCGCGGTAACTGATCTGCTGCTACCGGACAACGATAGCTACCGTTCCTATGCTGATCTCGAACGGGATTTCGTGGTCTGGAATGTTTTCGCTGCGCCGGAATTCGAACTGGAGCCGAAGATCTGGTGCTATCCCGTTGCTGGCTGCGTCGCATATCGTGGTTACTTTCACGAAGCATCCGCCAGAGAACTTGGGAAAGAACTGGATGACCGGGGTTTCGATGTTGCTGTCGGCGGCGTATCAGCCTATTCGACGCTTGGCCGGTTTGCAGACCCTGTACTGAACACGATGATGCGGTGGTCCGATGTCGAACTCGTGTCGACAATGTTCCATGAACTTGGGCATCAGAAACTGTATGTGAAAGGTGATAGTGCGTTCAACGAGTCATTTTCGACCGCAGTTGCTGAGATCGGCATAGTTCGTTGGCTGGAGTCGCGCGGTGAGTCCGACCGTTTGGCTGCTTACAACGATCGAAAATTGCTGAGGCGATCCATGATGGAGCTGGTGGTGCCTGTACGGGATACGCTCGCGACGCTATATGAACAGGACATTGATGAGATCGCGATGCGCCAGCGGAAGAAGGAAATCCTGGATGGGCTTTCGGTCAGCGCAGAGGCGCTCATCGATGTCCAGGGGATGCAAGTCCGCAACTGGCTCGCTGCACCACTAAACAATGCGCGCCTGGTGTCGTTGAATCTATACGAGGGCAGGCTCGAAGCTTTCAAGGTGATCGTAGAGGAGTGTCACAATGAGCTCAGCTGTTTTTATGCTCGAGCAGAGGAGCTCGCCAATTTGTCGGACGTGGAGCGCAGTATTCGATTGGACGAACTCAGTGACTAGTCAGTCTTGAAAGTCTTACTTTGATCTACGGTGGTTACAACCAGCGGTAGTTCGCTTGAGATACGTCTTTGCTTGCCGGTCATTCGCCAGTAGAATATCGCATCGTCGGTTAGCACCCGACGAACATAAGCGCGCGTTTCGTTAAACGGAATATTTTCAATCCAGATGCGGGCGTCCAGGCTGCCGGTCTCTGGCATCCATGCGTCGACACGCAACGGTCCCGCGTTGTAGGCAGCGGTCGCCAGCACACGATTCTTGCTGAACCGGGTGAACAGCTTGCTCAGATAATATGTGCCCAGCTGGATGTTGCTGGACGAATCGGTCAGCGTGGCCAGGCCTGACCAGGGCAACCGGATTTCCCGGGCAGTGCGCCGGCCGGTATCCAGCATAAGTTGCATCACACCAATCGCTCCGGCACTTGAACGAATATCGCGCATGAACAGGCTCTCGCTCCGCGCGATGCCATAGGCCCAGCTGTTACTCACACCTGCGGTGCCAGAATGTTTCTCGAACACATCACGCCAGGGAAGCGGGTAGCGGACCCGAAGATCGTCAAAATTGCCCGTAATCGCGACCGTAGAAATTGCACGGGAATGCCAGCCCCAACTATCGGCAAGCAGCGCTGCCTGTGTCTGTTCGTCGCGGGTCATCAGCTGAATTGCGCCATCCCATTCCGAACGACCACGGCCTTCAAGCCCAACAAAGAACAACTCGCGCGCCCGGATCAGTTCAGGTTTTTCAGCGATCGTATTTGTGATGTCCTGATTTTGCAACGCTGGCTTTACGTTTAATGCATACGGAGAATCAATTGCGTCGGCAGCAAGGAAGCCGTAGTAACTGCGCTCGAGGGCAATGTCAGCGAAAATCTCAGCAGCCTCGTCACCGTGCCTGGTTTCCTGTAGCGCGATTGCTTTCCAGTATAGCCATTCGTCTTCCTGGCCCTCATCCGTTGGCAGTGCATCGATGCTTTCGGCGACATCCGACCAGAGTCGTTGCAACAGCTGAGTTCTGACGAGCCATCGCCCGGTTTCGACGTCGCGAGCCTCGTCAGGCAAAGACGAAAGCATTCCTGCAGCTTGCGGCAGATGCATGCGCGCTGCCCATAACGCATTGTGGCGGCTGACGCGATTCATTTGCTCCGCAGTAAAAGAAAAGTGAGACGCCAGTATTCGCCAGTGCTTGCTGGCAGCGATCGGGTCATCAAATGCGAGTCGTTCGACGGCATAAGCAAACAATTGCTTTGTCAGCTTGGTGTCAGCGTAATCCAGCCAGGCCGCGACAAATTCCGCAGGCTGATTTTGCGCGCTCAGCCATTCATCGGCTTCTTCAAGATGACGGGCGTCCAGTGAACGCGCCAGGTAACGGGCAAGTGAAAAGTGTTTCGATTCAATAGCCAGGTCGAATCGATCCGCATAATGATTCTTCATCAGCCGGTTTTGGCTTCGAAGGTGCTCGAATACCGGATCGCATTCGTCAGCCTGACTCTTGCCGACCAGCCACAGGTCAATCGCTCGTTTGGCGACTCTGTTTTCCTGCCCCGCCTCAATTTCTGCCTGCAGCGCGAGACAATCGAGACTCGCAATATCGAGGCCCTGATAGAATTGCCGGTAAATATCCAGAAACTTGGACAGCCTGTTTTCGTCCGCCAGGTGCATCGCATATTGGTAGCGGAGTTCGCGGGCTGGCTTTAGCACACCATATTGATCCAGGAACGCATTTATCTCATCGTATTCATCGCGGTTGGCGTTCTTCAGGCGCGCCCTCAGGTAGGTTGCGCGGAGGTCCGGCCACAATACGTAGTCCTTGAGGAGTTCCTCGTGCTGCTGGACGGGCGGCCAGTTACCGCGTTCAGCTTCAGCATGGACAGCCCGAAATGCGGCGCGCTGCTGTTCGAGGGTCTGTTCGCTGTCGGCGCCTGCCGTCACGACCGGGACGGCATCCGTCTGCAGCACGACACAGATTAATGTGGCAAATAGCAGCAATAGCGAACGACCAGGCATCGCCTAACCTTAACGATGCCAGGCGAGTGTCGCAACACCGCGAATCAATGCAAAAAAATGGGCCCGACATCACTGTCGGACCCTGCTTATTACGTTTTTCCTGGTTTGACTACCTGATTTGCAGCATCAGTTGTCGATCTCCACGACGCACCAGGAGAAACAATATCCTGCTGCCCGCGGCAACTTCTCTTAACTGGTTCAGATCCTGTACGTTGCGGCGATTCGCCTGAACAATGATGTCGCCTGCCCGAAGGTCCCGTTGGGCGGCGAGACTGTCAGGTTCAACGGCTATGACTTCGACCCCACCCGTTGCATTGGCGGTGGACGTCGCGAACCGGGCGCCCTGGAGCCGTGGATGAATGTCAGTGCCAATGATATTTCGTACAGCCTGTTGTCCGAGTTGTGCCGTGACGAATTGTTCCCGACCATCTCGCACATATTCAATCTTCACATCTTCGCCCGAGCCACGAAGGCCAATAGCATTGGCAAGCTCGCGGTTGCTGTCGATTCGTTTGCCATCGACCCCCGTGATGATGTCATCAACGTGCAATCCCGCATCCTCGGCGGCCGAGCCTGGTTCGATACCCGTGATGAGCTCGCCGCGATCGATTTCGGTGCCAAGTGCTTCTGCACTTTCGGTATCCATCGTCTGGATGGTCACGCCGAGCAGACCGCGCCTGACCTCGCCGAAGTCGAGAATCTGGCGCATGATCGAACGGGCGATTGCAGAAGGTACGGCAAAGCCGATTCCGACGTTGCCGCCAGAGCCACTGATAATCGCGGAGTTGATCCCGACCAGTTCGCCGCGCATGTTGACGAGTGCACCACCGGAGTTGCCAGGGTTTATCGATGCATCTGTCTGAATGAAATCCTCCAGACCATTGCGACTGATGCCGGTACGGCCGAGCGCGCTGACAATACCAAAGGTCACTGTATGTCCCAGGCCAAACGGATTGCCGATTGCGATGACAAAGTCGCCAACCTCAACGGAGTCAGATTCCCCTATGGGTAAATCAACCAGGTCTTCAGGGTCGACTTTTAGCAACGCGATATCCGTCGGCGCATCAGACCCGATCACCTCTGCATCCAGTGAATCCTCGTTGAAAAGTGAAACCTGAATCTTGTCCGCGTTCTCGACAACATGGTGATTCGTCAGGATATAGCCTCGTTCTGCATCGACGATAACGCCTGAACCAGCGCTGGCAACTTCGCGCGATCGTCCGTTACCTTCACCTGTCTCCGGAATACCAAAAAACCGGCGGAACATCTCATCGCCGTAGACGGACGGCGATTCAACCGTCTGGCTCACGCGGATATTGACGACAGCTGGCGCAACCCGCTTTACCAGGGGCGCCAGGCTCGGCATCGGCTGCCCATCGATGGCATCCGGCAACGCAGTATGGCCAACGGCCCCAAGCGACAGCAACAGGGTGGCCACAAGAACGCGGTAAGTCTTGTTCATGCTCTGGGTTTCCTCAATCAATGTTTCTTCCTGTATTTAGTTAAAGCGCCGCTGTTGCGGGCGGACACCAGACGAAATAATAGCTTGTTTGGCTGATGACCGGGGATACCTGCCAAAAGTTCCGTCTAATGATCTCGCAATCCTTTCCGGCATCTTAATAAAGATGCCGGAAATGTTGGGAACGTCGCGCCCGAAATCAGGCGGATTTGACGGTGATGCGCCGTGATTTGGCCTGTGGCTGCTTCGGAATGACGACTTCAAGTATACCGTTCACGCTTGTGGCCGAAATTTCCTCGGCATTTGTCGTTTCAGGCAGTGTGAAACGCCGGTAGAATTTGCCGCTGCTTCGTTCCAGCCGCTGCACTCCCTCGGCTTCGCCAGAGGTCTCCCCAAGTCGCTTGCCTGACACCGTAAGGACGCCATTCTCCATATTGATGTCGATATCCTCCGGGTTAACGCCAGGCACATCGGCACGCAGTACAAATCGTTCTTTTTCCTCAACGATGTCGACAGCTGGCACCCAGTCGGCGACGCTGTGGCCGTTCTCCTCGGTGCCTGTCAGGCCGAATCGTCGTGCCGCGATCTGATCCAGGTCGCGGTGTAAAACATTGATAAGGCCCCAGGGTTCAAACCTGCTCATATTCATTTCACAAACTCCTCATTTCGCTTTGGTTTCTGCCTGGCAAACTTTCTTGTGACAGGCTTGATTGAGCAAATAAATTGGGTCTGAAAAACTCTTTTCAAGGTCAAAAAAGCCTCGAAAACCGGGCAAAAAAAGACGTTTTTCCCTTTGACTTAATGCCACTAGATATAGTGGATTATAAATTTCACATTAGTGTCATTTTTTTGCCACTGAATTTAAAGGAGTTTTTCTGGTTAATTCGATAACATATTGATTTACAAACGTTAAGTACTCTACAAAAAATTCGATCTAGGCCTTGACAGTAGCCGGCTTCAGGCATAATCTTGACTCTTAGCAGGCACAACATCTTGTGCCTCTCATAACGAGAAACAGACGCCAGTTTTGGCACTTGCCGCTTGAAGTTTGGGCAGCGGCGAGCAGGGAACTATTCACTCAATTTTGGGTGGCTAGTCGGAGAAATAGGGGTCTCCTCAGGGAATTCAGGGAGAAAAGGACCACATGAAGTCCGCGGTAAATTTTCAAGCACATTCTGTTGCCGATATTACGTTTCAACCGGCATCGCTCGACATCTGGAGCGCGAAATACAGACTTTGTGCCAAGGATGGAACGGTCATCGATGACAAAATCGACGACACATACAAGCGCGTAGCAAGAGCAATGGCTGATGTAGAAACAGAGTCACTGCGTGAGGAATGTTACGAGAAGTTTTTGTGGGCATTGCGCTCGGGCGCAATTCCGGCCGGACGAATCATCTCCAATGCAGGCGCCCAGGACCACAAGCCGGCAACATCGACAATCAACTGCACTGTCTCAGGCACTGTTGCCGATTCGATGGATAACATTCTCAATAAAGTCCACGAAGCGGGACTGACGTTGAAAGCAGGTTGTGGCATCGGCTATGAATTTTCGACACTGCGACCGAAGGGCGCCTATGTAACCGGCGCCGGCGCGTACACATCGGGTCCGCTGTCGTTCATGGATATCTACGACAAGATGTGCTTCACGGTATCGTCTGCCGGCGGCCGGCGAGGCGCGCAGATGGGCACGTTTGACATCGGTCATCCGGATGTCATGGAGTTCATTCGGGCGAAGCGTGAAGATGGTCGCCTGCGCCAGTTCAATTTGTCGCTGCTGGTCACTGATGAGTTCATGCAGGCTGTCAGGAACGATACCGACTGGCAACTGGCGTTTCCGATTACGCCTAGAGAGGTTGAGCAGGACGGTCTCGTTATCGATGACGACAGCCAATTCGTCTGGCGTGAGTGGCCGGAACCCGACAACTACGTTCGCAATGCCGCTGGACTGGTTTGTTGCAAGATATACAAGTCGTTGCCGGCACGCCGGGTTTGGGACGTCATCATGGCATCGACCTATGACTTCGCAGAGCCGGGCTTTGTCCTGATAGACAAAGTGAATGAGATGAACAATAACTGGTTCGCCGAGAACATTCGTGCGACCAACCCATGCGGCGAGCAGCCGCTGCCGCCGTACGGCTCCTGTCTGCTGGGTTCAGTCAATCTGACCAAATTTGTTGTGCAGCCTTTTTCAGATGGCGCTCGTTTCGACTGGGAAGAATTCCGTAAGGTTGTGAAAGTATTCACACGAATGCTGGACAACGTTGTCGAAATCAATGGGCTGCCGTTGCCATTGCAACGCGATGAGATTTTGCGCAAGCGTCGCCACGGTATGGGTTTCCTTGGTCTCGGTTCGACGATCACGATGCTGTGCATGAAGTATGGTGAGCCAGAAGCAATCCGGTTCACCGAGGAAGTTGCCAAGCAACTGGCGCTGGCTGGTTGGGAGATGGGGCTGGAGCTGGCCAGGGAAAAAGGTCCGGCACCAATCATGTCCGAGGACTTCGAGGTCACTGGCGAAATGTTGGCCAAGCGACCGGAAATGGCTGACGATGGAATTAAAGCAGGCGACAAAATACCGGGACGGATTCTACACAGTCGCTACAGCCGTTATATGCAAAGAATTGCAACAGAGGCGCCTGAGCTCGTTGCCGAACTGGCGAAGGTCGGTTCGCGTTTTACGCATCACAGCTCGATTGCGCCAACCGGAACGATTTCCCTGTCACTGGCGAACAATGCAAGCAACGGCATTGAGCCAAGTTTCGCGCACCACTATTTCAGAAATGTGATCCGTGAAGGCAAGAAGAGCAAGGAAAGAGTTGATGTGTTCTCGTTTGAGATGCTGGCCTATCGTGAACTGGTGAACCACAGCACGAAGGCGACCGCCGAGGAGAATGTCCGACCCGAGGATGCGCTGCCGGATTATTTCATTACAGCGGAAGATATTACGCCGACTGCACACGTTGATATTCAGGCTGCGGCACAGAGGTGGGTTGATTCATCAATATCGAAGACGGCGAATGTACCGACGGACTATCCGTATGAGGACTTCAAAGACGTCTACATGTATGCGTACGAACAGGGACTGAAAGGATGCACCACATTCCGCTTTAACCCGGAGGCATTCCAGGGTGTCCTGGTTAAAGAGCAGGACCTGAAGAAAACGGTTTACACGTTCACGCTTGACGATGGTTCTACGGTGGACCTCAAGGGCGATGAAGAGATTGAGTACGACGGAGAGGTGCATACAGCAGCGAACCTTTTCGATGCACTCAAAGAAGGCTACTACGGGAAGTTCTGAAGTAGAAAAAACGCTTTGGATAACAGGGAGGTGACCTGACCGATGAAACAAAGTCAGGTATGGAAAAAACGGTCAGTCGGACTGACCGACAATTTGTGGGAACAGACAAAAAGTTGGCTGGGACCTAAGGTTATTGACCGCCAGGTGGTGGTGGCCGCGTCGGACGGCAAACGAAAAGCCGGACTCAAGCGACGCAGGAATTGAGGTAAGTAGTAATGAGCAGGTTGAAGATAGATAACAAAATCGTCGGTTATGCGGTAAATCAGCCGGACGAAGAGAAAGCAAATGCGCCTCGCCCGGAATTTCGTCGCGAGTTGACAGCTGGCGGTGCCGAAATTATTCGGATGCACGAGAAACTCGAGCGTCCGGAAATGCTGGTGGGTTCGACATACAAAGTCAAAACGCCGGTGTCCGATCATGCGATGTACGTAACGGTTAACGACATTATTCTGAATGAAGGCACCGAGCACGAGAAACGCAGGCCGTTCGAAATATTCATCAACTCGAAGAATCTCGATCACTACCAGTGGATTGTTGCATTGACAAGAATTATCTCGGCGGTGTTCCGCAAGGGTGGTGACGTGACTTTCCTGGTGGATGAGCTGAAAGCTGTTTTTGATCCGCGTGGCGGCTACTGGCAGCCTGGTGGCAAGTTCATGCCGTCAATCATTGCCGAACTCGGTTACATCGTTGAAAAACACCTGATCTCCATCGGTCTCCTGGTTAAGCCGGAGCTTGATGAAGGGCAGCAGAAACTCATCGCAGAAAAGCGCGCAGAGTTTGAAGAGAGCTCCAAACAACAGGATGCTTTCTCAAAAAGCGAGTATCCGGAAGGCGCACAACTGTGTAACAAGTGCAGCACTGTTGCTCTCATCATGATGGATGGGTGTATGACATGTCTCAGTTGCGGCGACAGCAAATGCGGCTGACGCCAATTCTGGCAGCACAATACGTCGTTAATAATGCGCTCAAAATGCTCACCTACTTTGTGTAGGCTCCGCTTTTTCACGCATGATTGCCTCGTCTCGCGCGTGCCAGAATCACCGTCAGGTTCGGCTTGACCAGTGACGGACCGATACGGCGTTAAAAACCGTCTCGAAATACTCACGTACTTCTCGTGTACGCTCCGTTGTCTCGACGGTTCTTGCCTTGTCTCGCCCGCCCCTGAGATGCTGTCCCAATCCTGGCCGTCCGCGCAGGATTCACCCGCATAACATGTAGTACTATCGCGCCGTGACTATATCAATTCCTGATTTTTCCCGCGCCGGCGTTGTTGTTGTCGGCGACGTGATGCTCGACAGGTATCTGTTCGGAGGCACAAAGCGAATCTCTCCCGAGGCACCCGTTCCCGTGGTGCATGTCCGCCAGAGTGAAGATCGCGCCGGCGGCGCCGCAAACGTCGCCGTCAACCTGGCTCGACTCGGGGTCAGGACGACGCTTCTCGGTGTTGTGGGTCAGGACGATGAGGCCGCAGCGCTGGAGGCTGCACTCGCCGGAAGCGATGTTGATTGTCATTTCACCAAGGTCTCCGGCTGGCCGACGATCACCAAGACCCGCGTGCAGAGCCGTGGGCAGCAGCTTATTCGCCTCGATCGGGAAGAGCCTGCACCGGAAGGCAGCGATGCACTGACGCGGGAGTTGGGCGGGCATTTGAAGAATGCCAATGCAGTGGTTCTTTCAGATTACGGCAAAGGAAGTCTAACGGACGTTGCGGCGATGATCGATGCTTGCCGAAGCGCCGGGGTTCCGGCCTTTGTGGACCCGAAGGGCGGTGACTTTGAAAAGTACCGCGGTGCGACGCTGGTAACGCCCAACCAGGGCGAGTTCGAGGCTGTCGCCGGTCCGTGTGCGACTGATGAAGAGCTCGTTGCCCGTGCCAGAGAGATGCTCGATGACCTGGACCTTGCTGCGCTTCTTGTTACACGAAGTGAGAAGGGCATGCTGTTGATCGACGAAAGTGACGAACCGGAATTCCTGTCGACAAGGGCCCTGGAGGTCTACGATGTCACCGGTGCTGGCGATACAGTGATCGCTGTACTTGCTGCAGCACTTGCAAGCGGAGAAAGCGTCAAATCGTCTGCCCGGATTTCTAATCTTGCTGCCGGACTGGTTGTCGGCAAGATCGGAGTTGCTTCGGTAACGCCCTCAGAATTGCAGGTTGCACTTCATCGCCGTGGCCAGGGCGGCCGTGGACTGGTATCGGAGGACGAACTTCTGCCGCTCGTCGGCGAAGCACGCGAGCGCAACGAGCGAATCATCATGACCAACGGCTGCTTCGATGTATTGCACGCGGGTCATGTTGCGTATCTCGAGGAGGCGAAAAGCCTCGGTGACCGATTGATCGTCGCGATTAATGATGACAATTCCGTGCGCCGTCTCAAAGGCGAACCGAGACCTGTTAATGAGTTGCAGGATCGCATGGCCGTGCTTACCGGCCTGGCTTCAGTCGATTGGGTGGTGCCGTTTTCCGAGGACACGCCGGAACGGGTTATCAGTGCTGTCTTGCCGGATGTGCTGGTGAAAGGTGGCGACTATCGCCCTGATGAGATCGCTGGATCGAAAGATGTTCTACAGAATGGCGGCGAAGTTCGTGTTCTGGCGTACCGTGAAGGCCAGTCATCCAGCAGGATTATCGACAAGCTGAGCAGCTAGCGCCGGATCGAATGTCGAACGTCTTCTAATATGCGCTTCGCCTACGCCATCCTGACTTACCTGCTGCTTCCCGTTTACGCCTGCTACTGGTTCTTCCGCGGACTTGGCAACCGAACCTACTGGGACCGTTTCGGCCAGCGCTTCGGCAGAGGATATCCGCGACTGGTTGGAGGATGCATCTGGGTTCATGCGGTGTCGGTTGGCGAGGTTCAGGCGGCGGTTCCGCTGGTAAATGCACTTACTGAACGTTTTCCGGATCGTCACCTGCTTATCACCACTGTCACTCCAACGGGCGCTGCGCGGGTCAGGCTACTCTTCGGCGACACCGTCGAACACTGTTATATACCGTTCGAAACTCCGAACGCGGTGACCAGCTTCTTCAATGCGATCGAGCCCGAAATCGCCCTGATCATGGAGACGGAGATCTGGCCGAATCTTTATCACGAGTGTGGACGCCGCAAAATACCGCTGGTCCTGGTCAGCGCAAGAATTTCGCCGAAGTCAGCAAGGAGTTATCGAAGGCTTCTGCCACTTTTCAGAGAAACCCTGTCACACGGTATCGTGATCGCTGCGCAGTCTGAAATCGACGCTGATCGGTTTCGCTCGTTGGGTGCGGCTCCAGAGCGCACCTGGGTGACCGGCAATATTAAATTCGACATAGAGATGTCGGAGGATCTGCTCGAGCGCGGAGCGGCACTCTATTGCGATAATTTCGAGGATCGGCCGGTGTGGGTTGCTGCCAGTACGCACGACCGGGAAGAACAGTTGGTGCTGCATGCACACAGGCTGGTCCAGGAAAGATTTCCAGACGCGACGCTGGTGCTGATTCCCAGGCATCCTGAACGCTTTGCAGCGGTCCGCACACACCTGCACAAAGATGGATTTCGCTTCGTATCGCGGACGGATGGCTTGCCCTGTACGTCCGATACAGAGGTCTACCTCGTCGATACCATGGGGGAGGTGCCGCTATTCTACGCGGCTGCCAATGTCGCGTTTGTCGGCGGCACGCTTGTTCCGGTCGGCGGTCACAATCTGCTCGAGCCCGCCGCGCTCGGTCGGCCGGTGATCACGGGCCCACATCTTTTCAATACGCAGGATATTGCCAACATGTTCGAGCGCCTGGGTGCATCAATAACGGTGAACAATGCCGGTCAGCTGGGGACAGCCGTGGCAGATCTGTTCGCCGACCCGAAAATGGCAGAAGACATCGGTGCTCGCGGCATGGAGATCGTCCGCGAAAACAGAGGTTCGCTTGAGCGACTCCTGAAACTTCTCGAGCCGCTCATCGGTAAATCTCACTAGCAACGATTTCTAGTTCTGGTTTTCTTCCTCTGCGATCACTTCTTCCGGCGGCCGTCGCTCAACCAGGAAATTGTCGATTTGCTCGAGGTCCTGAACCTGCAAGGTGCCAGCGGCCAGTTTCAGGCGCAGAACGTTGCCGATGTAGGTATAGCGGCTCTGGTAGTAGTTGGTGATGGCGATGTAGAGAGAGCGCTGCGAATTCAATACATCGACGATGGTGCGGGTGCCGACTTCGAAGCCTGCCTGGGTCGCCTCAAGGGCAGTTCGACTGGATGCCACAGCCTGTCCCAGCGCGTTGACTCGGCTGATCTCGGAATTTACGCCGAGGTAGGCGTCGCGGGTTGCTCGTTCTGTTTCACGCGCCACACGTTGCAGTTGTTCCCTGCTGGCCCGGTGAAGGTATACGGCTTCGCGCACCCGGGAAGAAGTCCTGCCACCCTCGAAGAGCGGCACGCTGAACTGAACTGAAATGGAGTCCCGGGTGCTGCCTGTCGGGAAGGGGGGGTTTGGGTTTCCTCCAACCGTGATATTGCTTATGTCGGTGTCGCTGGTGTCATAATTTGCGACAAAGTCCAGGGTTGGGTAATGGCCGGTGCGTCGATAAGAAATTTCGTCGCGAGCGATCTCCTCGTCAAAGCGGCTGGAGACCAAAGCAAGGTTTTGATCCATCGCCATATCAATCCAACTGCCCTCATCACTTGGTGCGGGTGGCAGCAGCGGAAACTCTTCTCCGGGCGCCGATAAGGTCGGTGTGTATTCGCCCGTTATTTCGCGCAGGAATTCCCTTGCGGTTGCCAGCTCGCGTTTCGCCTGAATCTCCGAAGCGATCGCCTGATCGTAGGCGGCCTGCGATTCCTGGACGTCGGTAATAGCAATCAGACCTACGTCAAACCGTTGCTTGGCCTGCTCAAGTTGTCGTGCAATGGCAGTCCGGTCGGCATGGATCGAGGTCAGTCTGTCCTCCGCACCCAACACCTCAAAATAGCGGGTTACGACACGAACGATCAGATCCTGCTGAGCGGATTCGAAATCGACTTCTGCCTTTGCTACGCGCTTCTCAGCCTGCTTAAGTCCAACCCACTGATCCCAGCGGAAAATGGTCTGGCGGAGTTCGGCATTCCAGCCGAAGCCATCGAAATCTGAATCGGCGTCTATCGTATTGAAGCCGATGATGTTGCCGGCACCGTCCTGAATCGCTTCCTGCTGAAGATTGGAATTCGCTCCCTGGTACCAACTGCCACCCGCCCGGAGCTGTGGCAGCAGGAATCCGCGAGCCTGGGGAACGGCCTCAAATGTCGCCATACGGCGTGCCTCGGATTCATGAATCAGCGGGTCGCTTTGCAGCGCCTGCTGGTACACCTCAAGCAATGAGTCGGCGCTCGCGATGCCAGGCAGGCTGGAGGCCAGCAAGACAGAGATTAAATATTTGAATTTCATTGAGTTTTTCATTTATTGAATTCCAACAGAAAAAACCGCCTGCGCGGCAGGTGTTATAGTCAACTATATCACTATATCAGTCAAGGCAATCGGATACTTTTATTTTCGGGATCATTCAGTAGTGTGGCACGGTGCTCTCCGCGTCCAGCAGCCCAGCATAGATTCCACCGGCAATATTAGCCACAATGGAGGAGCCTTGCCGAAAAAGAAAATTAGCAACTGTCCCGCTGCAAACTCCTGGATAGCAAATTACGCCCACCGGACGTGATGTCTTCAGTCAAGTCTTCCAAGTCCAGTTAAGTCTCGTACATAGTTTAGGGTTAGATGCCTGTGCAAGCCGGGTGGTTTCGTCCTAGAACGAAAAAGCAGGCTCTTTTCTCGTTGTCAGAAGGGCAGGTATATCAGTTTCGAACAATTCATAGGTTTCGAAACCGTCGTCGATACCGCGTCTGACCAATATTGCGCTCTTGACGGGTGACTCGCCGACGACCACAAAAAGCCGCCCGCCTGGTTTAAGGGCTGCGATAAATCGCTCATCCAGTTCCGTGACAGATCCGGTAATCGCAATGGCATCGAATGGTTTGGCGGGCAACTCGTTCATCGCGTCCATGCACTGGACTGAAACGTTGTAGATTTCAGCATCGGCGAGATTCCCCTCAGCAAGGGCGACGAAGTCGTCAAATATGTCGACACTGGTCACGTTGGCGGCAATCTGCGCGAGACAGGCAGCCAGGTAACCGGTGCCCGTGCCGATTTCCAGAACGTCGTCCTCTTCCTTTATCTCAAGTGCCTGCAGCATTTTGCCAACGATTGACGGGCGCAACATGCATTGATCATGCGGCAACGGGATCTCTCCGTCAGCGTAGGCGGCGTCGGTGCAATTCGCAGGTACAAACTGGTCGCGTGAGACCCGGCCGAACGCGTTCAGGACGTTTGCGTCAAACACGTCCCAGGTTCGTATTTGTTGTTCAATCATCTGACGTCGTGCAAAATCGGTGTTCATTGTTGTCGAAGCCTGTAAGGTTTTGAAAAACATAACAAATAATTCGACGGGCAAGAGCTGGCAAGATATCGGTAGCGCCCGCGATAAACTGTGGTTCCTGAATTATGGTGAATCGCCCCGGTGTCTCGCAGCAGCTGGGATATCCTTAAGCGTGCACACATTAATTGCTCAAAAATCACCTGAATTCTCCGCTGTTGGAGATGCCTCGCGAGCGTTTAATAATAACAAATGCTCGATTCATGGCGTCATTTGATAATAAACCGAACAGGGACAGGCGGAAATTGAGCTTGGAGAATAAAAAGACCGATCCGGGCCGGCTCGCCAGACAGTATCCGGCACCATCGGCGGAGCGTGGCGCGTGACATCGACAGTCATCATCATAATGCTTGCGATTCTCCTGCTGGGGTTCGCTATCGCGCTCTTGCTTATCTGGCGCGAAAAGCGTCGTATTGTTTCCCGGGTTAGCCGGCTCAACGACGATCTTATCGCGGTATCAGGTGATGCTTCAGTTGGCCGACGCTTGTCAGAGCGTGGCATGGGCGGCATCAGTGATGTAGCGAAGACGATCAATCGTCTATTTGACGCGATCGGTGAACGCGATGAAGAGATTCAGGATCGCGACCGGTTGTTTGCCGATTTCGCGCGTACGCTTCCGGAAATCGTGCTGGTACATGATGAGCGCATCCTGATGGCCAATGAGAGCAGCGCAAGCCTGGTTGGCCTGAGCCCTGAGCAGCTGGTCGGTCGCGATGTCGCGGATCTGGTCAAGCCGGCTTATCGGGCGCTGTTCCGCAAGACGATGGCGAAGCACCTCAGCGGTGAGAAAGCGCCGAATCGCCTGGAGATCCAGCTGATCAATGGCGACAATGCCGGGCTGTGGGTCGAGGCACAGAGCTCGCTGATCGAGCATCACGGCAGTCACGCAATTCTGACGATTGCCAGGGATGTCGGCTATCGAAAAAACCTCGAAGTGTCATTGAGCCGCAGCAAGAGGCAAGCGCAATATACGCTCGAGTCAATTTCGGAAGGTGTCATTACGACCGACAATCAAGGTCGCATCGACTACGTGAATCATGCGGCAGAATCGATGATCGGCACCAATCGGGATGACGCAGTCGGACACAAGACAGGCGAACTTTTTACCCTGATCGATGAAGCTGACAGGCGCACACTGGGTGATCCGGTCGAGCGATGTCTGTCCATTCGGCGGCGCGTCAATATGGGTCGCCGGGCTTTGCTCGTCAGCAGAGACGGCCAGCACGAGCATTCCGTGGAGATCACTGCTTCGCCGATTAAGGGGCCGGGCAAAAACATTTCCGGAACCGTCGTCGTCATCCATGACGTCAGCGAGATCCGCGGACTAACCCAGCAAATGAGCTACCAGGCCGCGCACGATGCACTGACCGGCCTGATCAACCGGCGTGAGTTTGAGCGTCGCCTCGAAGAAGCGATGGATACCGCACATTCCGAAGAAGCGGTGCACATGCTTTTCTACATGGACCTTGATCGCTTCAAGGCCGTCAACGACAGCTGCGGTCACATGGCTGGCGACAATATGCTTCGCGAAGTAGCCACCCTTATCAGGGATCAGGTACGCGACTCTGACTTCGTTGCCCGACTTGGTGGCGATGAGTTCGGAACGCTATTGGTCGGTTGTCCAATCGAAAAAGCACAGCAAATTGCAGCAGACATATGCAATGCAGTGGCTGACTATCGCTTCGTCTGGCAGGACAAGATCTTCAATATCGGAATTTCCATTGGGCTCGTCGAAGTCAGTCATGCCAGTGGATCGTTGCAGGACATCATGAGTGCCGCGGATTCAGCCTGCTATGTCGCCAAACAACGCGGGCGTGGACAGGTACATGTCTACTCCGCTCGTGACGAGGTTGTTGCGCGCGAGCGCGGCGACATTCAATGGCTGCGACAGTTGCAGGGTGCATTGCACGAGAGCAAGTTTGTACTGGCGCTGCAGCCAATTATTGCGACAGGAAGCGGGACGGTCACCGGCCCGTCCGTCGAAGTTCTGATCAGAATGCCGGATGACAGGGGAAGGATTTCAAATTCTGCAGATTTTTTGCGCTCAGCGGAACGTTATCAGTTGATGCCGCAAATCGATCGCTGGGTGATAAATGCCGTATTGGCTGCGGTCAATTCAGGTGAGATCAAGGTCGCAAGTAATCGTAGTTGTGCGATCAACATTTCAGGACAAACGCTCGGCGATGAAGGATTCCTGAGCTTTGTCGTTGAGGCGCTCGATCATAGCGGAGTTGCACCGGGCAGCATTTGTTTCGAGGTTACCGAAGGCACGATTTCCACCAACATCCAGTATGCACAGCGGTTCATTGAGGTATTGCACGGCATCGGCTGCGAGTTCGCACTGGACGATTTTGGCAGCGGTCTTGGCGCGTTTTCGAGTCTTAAGCACTTGCCAATCGACTATCTAAAAATCGATGGTACCTATACCAGCAACCTGGCGACCGATCAGGTGAACCGTGAAATGGTCGCTGCCATGATCAAGCTCGCACGTACGATGGAATTCAGGGTCGTTGCGGAGCAGGTGGAGGAGCAGGAGGATTTCGACTGGTTGCGTGACGTCGGGGTCGACTTTGTGCAGGGAAATTTCATCGATCCCCCATCAGTCCTGGGTACCGGTTCGACAGGCACTTATCGTATCCTGAACCTCCAATAGAGCCCGGGGAGTATCCAGATGATGACAGGAGCATGCCTTTGCGGTGAGGTTCGCTATGCCGTGGAAGGTGAATTGGGGCAGGTTAGCCATTGCCATTGTTCGATGTGCCGACGCATCCATGGCGCCGCTTTTGGAACTTATGTCTCCGTGCCCAGGCAAAATTTCAGATGGACATCCGGCGCAGACCTTGTTCGTACGTTCAGGTCATCCGACGTCATGGAAAGGATTTTCTGCGAACGATGCGGTTCAACTTTGCAGGCGGTTTTTGAGGTTGAGCCGGAAGTCTTTTACCTCACGTTGGGAACCCTCGATGGTGATCCACAATGCCGACCATCAGTGCACATCTTCGTGGGCTCCAAAGCGCCCTGGTACGAGATCATCGATAAATTGCCACAATTCGACGAATGGACCGAAGAGGCTGGCGGCTGAAGAAATAGCGTTACTGCCGCATGAGCAAATGGTCCGAGCAAGAAAAAAGCCGCTGGATAACAAATCCAGCGGCTCATCGATTGGCCTGGGACCCTAAGTCAGATCAGAGTAGCGGCACCATGAGGAGCGCTACGATGTTGATGATCTTGATCAACGGGTTGATCGCAGGGCCGGCAGTATCTTTGTACGGATCGCCTACGGTATCGCCGGTAACGGCAGCTTTGTGAGCATCGGTGCCTTTACCGCCGTAGTTGCCGTCTTCGATGTATTTCTTCGCATTGTCCCACGCACCGCCACCGACGGTCATGGAGATTGCGACGAATAGGCCGGTAATGATCGTGCCAATCAGCATACCGCCGAGCGCCTTCACACCGCCGCCGTCGCCGAATGCCAGGTTGGCGACGATGACGAGTGCGACGGGAGCCAGGACCGGCAGCAGTGACGGAACGATCATTTCCTTGATTGCTGCCTTGGTCAGAAGGTCGACGCAGCGCGAGTAGTCAGGCTTGCCCGTCCCTTCCATGATTCCTTTGATCTCGCGGAACTGCCGACGTACTTCCTCGACGACCGAACCGGCAGCGCGGCCGACGGCTTCCATCGCCATTGCGCCGAACAGGTAAGGCACCATTCCACCGATGAACAGGCCGATGATGATCGCTGGGTCGCTGAGGCTGAAGTCCTGCAACTTGCCGACTTTTTCCAGGTTATTCGTATAGTCGGCGAACAGCACAAGTGCGGCGAGAGCCGCCGACGCGATCGCGTAGCCCTTGGTGACTGCCTTCGTCGTATTGCCGACCGCGTCCAGTGGATCGGTAATACCGCGAATCTTCTCGTCGAGCTCGGCCATTTCGGCGATGCCGCCTGCATTGTCGGTGATAGGGCCGAACGCGTCGAGTGCGACGATCATTCCGGTCATCGACAGCATGGCCGTCGCGGCGATGGCGATGCCGTACAGGCCGGCCAGTTCGTGCGCACCCCAGATTGCCGCGCAGATCGCGACCACGGGGGCCGCCGTGGCTTTCATCGACACGCCGAGGCCGGCGATGATGTTGGTGGCGTCACCCATGATTGAGGCGTGTGCGACTTTCTGTACCGGAGCGTATTCCGTGCCGGTGTAGTACTCGGTAATCCAGACCATGAAAGCGGTTAGCACGAGGCCGATCAGCGCGGACAGGTAGATACCCATCGGGGCGTAGCCTTCGACGCCGCTCATCATCATGTTAGTAACGGGATAGAACACAATCGCGGCGATGATGCCGGAGATGATAACGCCCTTGTATAGCGCGCCCATGACCGAGCCGCCTTCTTTGGTCTTAACGAAGAAGGTGCCGATGATCGAGGCCACGATCGAGATGGCGCCCAGCACCAGTGGGTAGAGAACGCCGGCGTCGGTGCCCTCCAGCAGCAGACTACCGAGCAGCATGGTCGCGATAAGGGTCACGCAGTAGGTCTCGAACAAATCAGCTGCCATGCCGGCACAGTCGCCGACATTGTCACCGACATTATCGGCGATCACCCCCGGGTTGCGCGGGTCGTCCTCCGGAATACCGGCCTCGACTTTGCCGACGAGGTCGGCGCCGACGTCGGCACCCTTCGTGAAGATACCGCCGCCGAGTCGTGCGAAGATCGATATCAGCGAACCGCCGAATGCGAGGCCGACCAACGCGTGCAGCGCATCATCAACCTCGACGCCGTTGGCGGCAAGAATCCAGTAGTAGCCGGCGACGCCGACCAGGCCGAGACCAACCACCAACATGCCCGTGATGGCGCCGCCGCGAAACGCAACGTCGAGGGCTTTACCCATGCCCTCGTGCGCGGCCTGCGCTGTGCGGACATTGGCTCGTACGCTTACGTTCATGCCAATGAAACCGGTTGCGCCCGAAAAGACCGCGCCGATCAGAAAACCGATCGCGGTAGCGGTGCCGAGCACCGTCCAAAGAACGACCGTAAGAACCGCGCCGACGATTCCAATTGCCGTGTACTGACGGTTCAGGTAGGCGTTGGCGCCTTCCTGAATGGCAAGCGAGATTTCCTGCATGCGCTCGTTGCCAGGGGATTGTTTCAGAATCCACTGCGTGGAAATCAGGCCATAAAGCACTGCCAGGACGCCGGCACCAACTGCCAGCCACAGTGCGAGTTCGTTACTCATCAGATTGTCTCCCAATCACAAAAATGACCCCGGGGATTGGCCGCCGGAGCAATACTAAATCCAGTGTGTGAGGTCTTACGTCAGCTATTTCTTATTCGCGTAAGTGCGTCTGCCGGGGCTCCCGGTGCCGCGAATCACGACCCCCACCCGCCAGAGGCGGCGCATCATACCACAAAATTTGACTTCAACTGCTTCTTGACTGGCACGTTTTTCAGTGTGACATAATTCGGTAAACCATTGATATATGGAGGATAATCCTCTCCACGGATCAATGGTTCAAGGTACCGCCGGCCGGCCGCAGTGATAGAAAAACCGTCTTTCGAAATGTAGTGGCGTGGCAACATTTTTTCTTTGTTCGCGATCCTGGTCAGTGGCGCTTTGTCGATCTTCCAGCGGTAGGGGTTGTCGGACACTCGTTTGATGACCGGCATTACGGCTGTTTCGCCGGCCAGCGCCATTTTCACCGCCGCCACGCCGACCGCGTAGGCCTGCTTGACGTCTGTCGCAGATGCGATGTGCCTCGCAGAGCGCTGCAGGTAGTCAGCCACGGCATAGTGAAACTTGAAGCCGAGACTGTCGCGGACCATATTGGCGACGACAGGGGCCACGCCGCCGAGCTGTGCATGGCCGAATGCGTCAACGGTTCCCGCCTCCGCAAGGAATTTGCCATTCGCGTAGGCAGCACCCTCACTGACCACAATGACGCAGTAGCCGTGTTTTTTCACACACTCCTTGACGCGCTTCAGGAACGCACGTTTTCTGAACGCAATCTCGGGAAACAGAATGATGTGTGGCGGCTCGCCTTCGGCACCGGACCCGGCAAGGCCACCGGCGGCAGCAATCCAGCCCGCATGTCTGCCCATTACCTCAAGGATGAAAACCTTGGTCGAGGTCTCGGCCATCGACAGGACATCCAGCGCGGCTTCCTTGGTCGATACAGCAACATACTTGGCGACCGAACCGAAACCTGGACAGTTGTCGGTTATCGGCAAGTCGTTATCCACTGTTTTCGGTATACCCAGACAAGTAACCGGGTAGCCCATGCTTCTTGAGATCAACGACACCTTGTGCGCCGTATCCATGGAGTCATTACCACCGTTATAAAAGAAATAGCCGATGTCATGGGCCCGGAATACCTCGATCAGGCGCTCGTATTCGGCCCGGTTTTCTTCGATTCCTTTCAGCTTGTAACGCGCCGAGCCGAAAGCGCCACCCGGCGTGTGCATAAGGCCTGCGATCGTGCGTTTCGACTCCTTATTCGTGTTGATCATGTTTTCCGTCAGGGCACCAATAATGCCGTTCTGGCCCGCGTACACATTGGCGATGCGATTCTTGTTCTTGCGTGCGGTTTGAATCACGCCACAAGCGGTCGTGTTAATCACGGCTGTTACGCCGCCGGACTGGGCGTAAAACGCATTTCTTTTTGACATTGGTATCAGGCCTTTTTTCTCGGTTGGAATCGGTGCGAAGCATAGCGGAAACCGGCTTTCAGATCATCGCCAGCTGCGTAACTCGCTAATTGACGTCTCTGTCCTATTCAACTAGCGTACGCTCCGCTGAATAGGCCGAATTGTCAGAGAGAGTAGTTCGATGCGCATTGTACTGTTAGGGGCTCCGGGCTCCGGTAAGGGCACTCAGGCCAAGAAGCTTATGGCCGAAAGAAATATCCCTCAGATTTCAACGGGCGACATGTTGCGGGCTGCTGTCGCTGCAGGCAGCCGGTTTGGGCAGCAAGCCAAAGCGACTATGGATGCAGGCGATCTCGTTTCCGACGACATCATGCTCGGCATCATCAGCGAACGTCTGAGCGAACCGGATGCCCAGGAAGGTTTTATTCTGGACGGTTTTCCGCGCACCGAAAAACAGGCGCTCGATCTCAACGACCTGCTTGATGAACTGGGCCAACCACTTGATGCTGCCGTATTGATGGACGTCGATTTCGACATTCTTTTGAAACGTCTCACAGGGCGCCGCACCTGTTCACTAACTGGCAAATTGCTGAACGTCTACTTCTCTTCCCAGGAAGAACTCGACGAGTGCACGAATGGGGGTGGCGAACTCGAGCAGCGCGAAGACGATAACGAGGACGTCATCAAGAATCGCCTCGATGTTTACCGCACGCAGACTGAGCCATTAATCGATTACTATGAGTCACGTGGCAAGCTGAAAACGGTCAACGCCGACGGCAGTATTGATGTCGTGTACGAACGCTTCAAGAGTGCGATAAGCAGTTAGCTGATCTTCGATGTCGTATAGCAATTACCTGATGCAACTCTGCAAATACGTTCTCTCGTCGTCCGTTGTTTTGGCAGTATTTCTTGGAGTTGCAATTTTATTTGCCGGAGAAGGATCGATGAACCTGGATATGGATTTCGACTTTGGCGCCCTCGACGGCGTTACGATTATCTTTGGGTTGCCGATAATCTCAGTGCTGCTTGTCGTGCTTTTCTCTCCGCTCTCGTTCTGGATTCACAAGCTGATGTCGAAGAAGGCCACCGACAATTGACGCCTGACTTTTCTATAACAAGCTAAGCAACGTATCGCCGACGACTTCGCGGCGCCAGCCTTTGAATACCCTCGATTCCCTGTGCCCAAGCATTGCTGCTGACAGCTCTTTTTTTGGCGCGACAAGTTCCGTTGCGATACCGAGATCCTCGGCGCAGACCGTTACTGTTTGCTGCATCTTCTTCAGCACAGCCTTTTGTTCTTCGTCCGGGCGCGGAGGTGGGGAGTAGCCACTCTCGTCATGGGTGGCATCAGCAACGATTGCTATCAACTGCTCACCCGTTTTTCGAATCGTGCTCTCCGGCAGTCCGGAAATCTTCGCAAGATCGCTTCCACCTTGTGGCTGTGTCATTGCGATGTCTACAAGTATCTGGTCGCGCAAAATCCACTGCCTGGGCCTGTTCGTACGTAGCGCTTCCCGCTCGCGCCATGTGGCCAGTCCAGCAGCCGCGGCTCGCCCCCGGCCACGCAAATTACGAGCGCCTTTCAGCCGGTCAATTGCTAGCGTCGGGTCGAGCTGATATAGCGAGACATCAAGGAGGTCAGCAGAATCCTGAATCGCCCACTCCAGTCTGCCAAGTTTCTCCAGGCGTTCCGACAGCATTTCATGTGCTGGCAGCAGGTATTCAACATCTTCTGCGGCATAGCTCAACACGGAATCGGATAACGGTCGCCTGGACCAGTCGGCACGCGTATGTGATTTGGCCAGTTCGACCTCAAACAATTCGGTGACAAGATTGGCGTAGCCGATCTGTGGCTGGTAACCAAGAAATGCTGCCGCGATCTGTGTGTCAAAAATTCGGCCGGGCATTTGGTCAGACGACTGGAATACAACTTCGATGTCCTGCCTGCCGGAATGCAATATCCACAGCGGCTTCATTATCTCCTGCCAGAATGACGCAGTCATCGTCTCATCGATTGTATCCAGATTGAGCGGATCTGCACAGATGGTCTCCGACCCGGTAGCAACCTGGATCAGGCAAAGTTGTGAGAAGAATGTCTTCTCCCGCATAAATTCAGTGTCAACGCCAATGCGGTCCAGGCCAGAAACAAGTGTCGCAAGACTCTGATCGACGGCGAGGTCGACGAAGCGATAATCAGGCATTTGGAACCTGGGCCGGGACTTCGGTTGAGGGAATGAACGTGAGATGATGGCCGCAAGACATAACGCTATTGTGACAGAACCCTGCAGTATCTTCTCAAAACATTCTTCGACATCATCATGTTGCGAAAAGGCCCGGAGAGTGTCCCGGCCTCGATGTTCGTGCTGGCGTTCGCTATCGGTTTGCTGATGCTTTCATTCTTCAGTACGGCGATCTTGATGTCAGAAACCGGAACTGACAATCTTGGTTTGTCATTTCTCGTCACGATTGCGAGCTACGTACTCTACTGGATAGTCCTGGTCGTCAACGGTTATTCACATCGCCTGCTGCCAACCCTGTCCTCGATTATGGCCTGCGGTTCTCTCCTGACAATTGCCGGAGTTGCTGTCCGGGTTTTCCTGGGCCCGTTTCTGAGTGCCAATCTGACGATGATTGTTGCCCAACTAATCCTGATCTGGACCGTACCGGTCAAGGGTCATATTATCGCGCGGGCAATCGGTCAGCACTGGTACCTGGGCATAGCGATCGCCATGACCATCTTTGTCATGCAGAATGCTGCCTACTTTGCGTTGATCGGGCCTGCACCAAACTAACTAATGCATATTCATATTCTCGGGATTTGCGGAACATTTATGGGCGGCGTCGCAGCCCTGGCCCGTGCCGCCGGCCATCGCGTGACTGGCAGCGATGCCAACGTCTATCCGCCAATGAGTGCGCAGCTTGGCAATCTCGGTATCGATATCATCGAGGGCTATGACCCGTCACAAATTGATCAGGTGCCAGACTACGTCGTTGTCGGCAACGCGATGAGTCGTGGCAATCCGGTCGTCGAGGCAATGCTCGACCGTCGGATCCCGTACTGCTCCGGTCCGCAATGGTTGTCCGAACATGTATTACATAAACGCCACGTCATTGCTGTGTCCGGCACCCATGGAAAGACGACGACGGCAAGCTTGCTTGCCTGGATTCTGGAGGACGCCGGCCTTTCGCCTGGATTCCTGATCGGAGGGATACCCGTTAATTTTGACGCCTCGGCCCGCTTTGGCGAGTCTGAGTTCTTCGTCGTGGAAGCGGATGAATACGATACGGCTTTTTTCGACAAGCGCGCCAAGTTCGTGCACTACCGGCCACAGACATTGGTCATCAACAACCTTGAATTCGATCATGCAGATATCTACAAGGATATCGACGACATTCTGTGGCAATTTCATCAATTGATGCGAACTGTCCCCGGGAACGGGCGCGTCATTATTAATGGTGATGATGACAATGTGGCCAGGATCATCGAGCAGGGATGCTGGGCAGCCGTCGAACAGTTCAGCAGCACAGGCGAGAGTGACTGGAGTGCGCGATACACCGATGCCGGGGAGCGTCGAATCGAAGTGTCACATGCATCCGGAAGCACTGCGGAGACTGCATGGAAGCTCGGCGGAATGCACAATCTCGAGAATGCGCTTGCTGCCGTTGCGGCTGCGCAATCCGCGGACGTCAGTGTTGCCCAGGCTGTTGATGCACTGTCAAGGTTTGATGGCGTCAAGCGACGCATGGAGCGTACAGCAACCGTATCCGATATCGCGATCTATGACGATTTTGCACATCACCCGACGGCGATTCGACGCACCATCGCAGGTCTGAAAAAACGTTTCCCGGGGCAACGCATTGTGGTCGCGCTGGAACCGCGTTCCAACACGATGAAGACGGGTGTCCACAAAGATGCTCTGGCTGCCTCCCTCGACGGCGCGGACCTCATGTTCATCTATCGTCCGGACGGCATGGATGATCAGTTCGACGCAGATCTTGTGTCGCTCGGCAAACGACTGACCATTTGTACAAACTATGACGAGCTTGTCGCAGGCATTGAAGGAAAATTGCTGGCTGGTGATCAACTCGTTTTCATGAGCAATGGCGGATTCGGCGCCGTCAGGCAAAAGCTGACCATGGAATTGCAAAAAAAACGCCGCTCATCCACCTGACCTGACAATCACGTTCTATACTAAACAGATGGAGATTCCTCTGTTTCCCTTGCGCACGGTTCTCTATCCGGGAGGGCCTCTACCGCTCAGAATTTTCGAGCAGCGCTATCTCGATATGATCAGTCGCTGTATGAAAGAGGACGCCCAGTTCGGCGTGCTTCTCATTCGCAACGGAGACGAGACCGGACTCGCCGATACCTACAATGTCGGGACGATCGCCCACATAACGGACTGGTATCAGGGCAGTGACGGCTTGCTGGGAATTACGGCGACCGGCGGACAGCGGTTCAGACTCATTTCCAGCAGGCGGCAGGACGATGGGCTGGCCATCGGCGAAGTTGAGTTGCTACCGACTGAATCAGCAATCGCGTTGCCCGAAAGCTTTCAGCCACTGGCGAAGATCCTGTCCGGTGTGCTTGATGATCTGGGTCGTCTTTACGAAACGCTCGATAAGCACTACGACGATGCCGGGTGGGTCGGCTACCGTTTTTCGGAAATTCTGCCAATTACGCCCGAGGAAAAGCAAAACTGCCTGGAAACCGACAACCCCATTACCCGGCTGGAAATGCTCAACAAAGTGCTCGAATCAGTGCGCAGCTGATTCGAGATCAGCTGCGCACCGATTCAGCAATCAGGGCAGAGATTCAAATACAGATTTTGCGGCGTCCAGGGTCTTCCCTATTTCTTCATCGCCATGTGCGGCTGAGACAAATCCCGCCTCGAATGCTGATGGTGCGAGATAGACGCCGTGTTCCAGCATGCCATGGAAGAATTTCTTAAAACGTTCGACATCAGCTGCGGCGACCTGGGCGAAACTTCGAACCGGCCCGTCATCTGTGAAAACAAAGCCAAACATACCGCCCGCCGATTCAACGGCAAGCGGAATTCCAGCATCAGCGGCAGCTGCAGACAAACCTTCAATCAGTTCGCTGGTGCGGTTTGACAGCGCCTCATAAAAGCCCGGAGCTTCCAGTTGTTCCAGCGTTGCCAACCCGGCGGCCATCGCGAGTGGATTCCCAGACAACGTGCCCGCCTGGTAGACGGCCCCGTCCGGCGCGAGGCTCGCCATGATGTCCGAGCGTCCGCCGAACGCTGCCGCCGGCAGTCCGCCACCGACCACTTTGCCGATTGTGGTGAGGTCGGGTGTGACGTTGTAGATCGACTGGGCACCCCCGCGCGCGACACGAAAACCGGTCATCACCTCGTCAAGAATCAGGACGGACTCTGAAGCCGTACAAAGGGTACGCAATGCCTCAAGAAATCCGTCAACCGGTGGAACCATATTCATGTTACCTGCGATGGGTTCGACGATTACACAGGCGATCTGCTCGCCAAGTTCAGCGAACGCCTTTTCAACACTCTCGATATCGTTGTAGGCCAGGGTGATCGTGTGTTCCGCAAGCCCGGTCGGTACACCGGGTGAACTTGGGACGCCTAGCGTCAGTGCACCGGAGCCAGCCTTGATCAGCAACGAGTCCGAGTGGCCGTGATAACACCCTTCAAATTTCACAATCTTGTCGCGCCCGGTGAAGCCACGTGCCAGCCGAATCGCACTCATGGTTGCCTCGGTTCCTGAACTGACCATCCGCACTCGTTCTATCGACGGTATGAATTCACAGATCTTTTCCGCAAGACGCGTCTCAATGAGGGAGGGTGCGCCGAAGCTCAGCCCGTCAGCCGCCGTCCTGGTTATTGCCTCGAGCACGGCCGGGTGACCGTGACCAAGAATCATCGGTCCCCACGAACCTACGTAGTCGATCAGCCGCCGCCCATCTTCTGTCTCGAGCCACGCACCTTTGGCGCGCTTCATAAATACTGGTTCGCCGCCGACACCGGCGAATGCTCGCACCGGTGAATTTACGCCACCGGCGATCGATTTCTTTGCTTCTGTGAAATAACTCATACCAACCCCTGTTGTTGCCCCGCATGCTACAGATTTGCACATACGTCGAAAACCCTATGGTGCAAATCGGATCGCTGGTGCAAACTGACCAGCATGAACACCTATATGTGCCTCATCTGCGGTTTCATCTTCAGCGAGGAGGAGGGAGACCCGGAAGCGGGCATTTCCCCCGGTACGCGATGGAAGGACGTTCCCTTGTCCTGGCGTTGCCCCGATTGCGGTGCAGGCAAGGAAGATTTCGAAATAGTCGAAGTCTAATTCGCGGTCTGGTGCAATTGCGTGACCGAATGGCCGCGCCCAGTCAGCAATTCCGGCACGCCCTCATCGCCGACCAGGTGCAACGTGCCAACGATGACCAGGTAGTCGATCTCATCGTCCATCAGGTCTTCGATCTGCGAAGTCCAGTCGAGATTTCTGTCAACGACGATTGTCTGGTTGAGCTCAGGGTAGTCCTGCATGTCGGATAGCAGGTTATCTTCCATGAATTCCATATCGCCGTGCCGCCAGGCTTCGATCATCGAATCCATGAGCTCGCGCATCGCCTCGCCTTCCGACAATGCCTGCATGAACAGTTCTCGTTGTGCACCCGGTGAAAGACCATCCAGAAAATCCAATTGCTGGCGCATCGTTTCGAAGCCGAGAATTTCTTTTTGGTCCGCCTTTGCCATCTCCATCAGGTGAGTCTCGATGCCGTACGCCGGGTTAAAACCAATTCGCATCAGCAGCATCAGTTCAACATTCATCGCGGCGTACCAGGGTTCGGCCCGGCTTAGCAACTTCAGCGGGATCTCGGCAGCCAGAGCCAGCGCCTCGGCCTCGGCATACAGGTCCGGCCCCATCAAGTCAGCAAGCGTCCGGTCGTCCTGAATAAGACCCAGTTCCGTCGCCATCGTCTGCGAAGCAATCGGGTCCAAATCATCCATGTCGAGTTCCATGATCAACGTCTCGGCGTCGTTGTAGGCGTCATAGATGACGGACGGGATCGGATGGTCTTTTTCGCGCAGCAGGTGAATCGAGCCGAGCAGATATATGCTGTTCTGTTGCCCGTCAAGTTGCCACATCGATAACGGGTGCCCGCCATCTGCGCCGAGCGATAGGCCCGAAAACGCGAGCGTGAAGAGCAGAAACTTCTTAATCGTATACCGGGAGTTCATCGTCATTGGTCATTCGCTATCCATATCAGCTCAGAGTCAACGCTGCCATCAGCGGACAATTCGACACGGCGGTATGCAGGCGGTTCCTCATCGAGTGCGAAGTCGTCGCTACCGGGCTTGAACTGCCGGCAGGTAGATGGTGTGCCAATGATTTTGATCGACTCATGTTGTTCGTCAAATTTCTGGTGCACGTGGCCGAATAGTGCCACCCGGACTTTGCCGAAGCGAGCGATTACTCTCAGGAACTCCTCGGCGTTCTTCAGGCCGACCTGATCCAGCCACTTGCTGCCCATTGCGAGGGGAGGGTGATGCAGACAGATCGCCACGTGCTCGGCCGTTGTCTTGGCCAACACAGCCTCCAGGCGGTCCAATTCCTCATCACTGACTCGGCCACCGGCGTCGTCGTCGAGACAACTGTCGATGCCGGTCATTAGCCACTTGCCGATTTCTACCGAAGCGCAGTAATGAAACGGCGGCCGGGAAAGCGCTTCGTGCATGAGTGGCCGCACGTCGTGATTGCCCGGCACGCAATAAACCGGCAAACCAAGAGGTTCAATCAGCTCGATGAAACGTTCATAAGCTGCCCGGGTATCGTCCTGGATGACGTCACCGGTCATTGCAATCAGGTCAGCGGTCCAGCCGGATTGTTGATAGTGATCAAGAACTGCCGCCAGTGTCGAATGAGTGACAGTGCCACGCAGACTCGATTCCGCATCGGCAAAGAGGTGCGGGTCAGTGACATGCAGGACCCTGACAGTCGCGGACGAAATTCCAGTCATCCTCGAGCCTCATCAACTTGAGCCCGAACCGATTGAGAAGGCCTCAGGCGCGCGCGAGACAAGGCAAGAAGCGGCGAACGTCGCTCTCGCCGTCCCTGGCTACGCGACATTTGGACTCCTGTCCGGCAAGCGGAGGGTACACGGGAAACTTTTGCGCCTTCCGCGCCCCGCAATTTAAACCGCGTCTTAGCGCTGTATCGTGCCACATGAGGCATTCCCGGCTAGTAACGGTAATGGTCGGGTTTATAGGGACCACTCTTTGCGACGCCGATATATTCGGCTTGCTCATCAGATAATTCCGTTATCTTCGCGCCGATACGATCGAGATGCAGTCGCGCAACTTTCTCGTCGAGATGTTTCGGCAATACGTAAACTTCGTTGTCGTACTGGTCACCGTGTTGCCACAACTCGATCTGTGCCAGAACCTGGTTTGTGAAAGAGTTTGACATGACGAAGCTTGGATGACCGGTTCCGCAGCCCAGGTTTACCAGCCGACCTTCGGCCAGCAGGATGATGCGCTTGCCGTCCGGGAATACGACGTGGTCGACCTGTGGCTTGATGTTCTCCCACTCGTATTTCTGCAGATAGGCGACATCAATCTCGTTGTCGAAATGGCCGATATTGCAAACGATGACCTGGTCTTTCATACGATCCATTTGCGGGCCGGAAACGACATGGTAGTTGCCGGTCGCTGTAACGACGATATCAGCCTGATCGCAGACCTCATCAAATTCGACCACACGGTAGCCTTCCATTGCAGCCTGCAGCGCGCAGATCGGGTCAATCTCGGTGATCAATACCGTGGCGCCAAGACCTCGCAACGATTGCGCGCAACCCTTGCCCACATCGCCAAAGCCGCAGACGATTGCCACCTTGCCGGCAATCATTACGTCGGTAGCACGTTTGATGCCGTCAACCAGTGACTCGCGACAGCCGTAAAGGTTGTCGAACTTGGATTTGGTGACCGAGTCGTTCACGTTGAAAGCCGGGCAGGCGAGGCTGCCATCTTTCATCATGTCATAAAGACGTTTGACGCCCGTCGTCGTTTCTTCGGACAGGCCTTTGACGCCCTTCATGATCTCCGGGTACTTGTCGTGCAGTACCAGTGTCAGGTCGCCGCCATCATCGAGGATCATGTTCGGTCGCCAGCCGTCGGGGCCATTGATGGTTTGTTCGACGCACCACCAGTACTCGTCTTCCGTTTCGCCTTTCCATGCAAACACCGGTACGCCACTCGCGGCAATCGCTGCTGCAGCGTGATCCTGTGTTGAAAAGATGTTGCAGGACGACCAGCGGATGTCGGCGCCCAGCTCGGCCAGCGTTTCGATGAGAACTGCCGTCTGGATGGTCATATGCAGACATCCGGTCAGACGAACACCGTCCAGCGGTTTCTGATCGCGGTATTCCTCTCGCAGGGCCATCAGGCCGGGCATTTCCGTTTCGGCAATCGCGATTTCCTTGCGGCCATAGTCGGCCAGCGAGATATCGGCGACTTTGTAGTCCTGGTTGGTCAGGGCAACGGCTTCGCTGCTCATGGTGTTCTCCTCAAATTTCGTAAATCAGGCTGCGACAGAACCGCGAAGCGCATCCGCCTTATCGGTACGTTCCCAGCTAAGGTCAAGATCTTCCCGCCCGAAAGCCCCGTAAGCAGCGGTCGGTTGGTAAATAGGTCGAAGCAGGTCGAGCATCTTCAGGATGCCGTATGGCCTCAGGTCGAAATGCTCCCGGATGAGTAAGGTAAGTTCTGCCTCGCTTACTTTTCCTGTGCCAAATGTCTGCACGCTGATCGACGTAGGTTCAGCAACACCGATGGCATAGGACACCTGGATTTCGCAGCGATCGGCCAGCCCTGCAGCGACAATGTTCTTCGCGACATAGCGACACGCATAGGCGGCAGAGCGGTCAACTTTCGATGGATCCTTGCCGGAAAATGCGCCGCCGCCATGGCGTGCGGCACCACCGTAGGTGTCGACGATAATCTTGCGGCCGGTCAGTCCGCAGTCACCCATCGGCCCACCGATTTCGAAACGCCCGGTCGGGTTGATGTGATATTGGGTGTTTTTGCTGATCCACTCGGCGGGCAGCACAGGCTTGATGATTTCGTCCATGACGGCTTCACGGAGTGAGGACATTTCGATGTCGGGTTCATGCTGCGTCGATAACACGACGGCATCAATTGCTACCGGCTTGCTATCCTCATACACGAATGTCACCTGGCTTTTGGCGTCAGGCCTCAACCATGGCAGTACGCCCGACTTGCGAATCTCAGCCTGCCGTTTGACGAGATCGTGCGAGTAGGCGATGGGTGCAGGCATCAGTATGTCGGTCTCATTGGTCGCATAACCAAACATGAGTCCCTGGTCGCCGGCACCCTGTGACTCCGGGTCTTCCCGGTCAACGCCCTGGGCGATATCCGGCGATTGCTTGCCGAGTGCGTTCAACACAGCGCAGGAGGCCCCGTCGAAGCCCATGGCGGAATGGTTGTAGCCGATCTCCAGCACGGTATCGCGCACCAGCTGTTCAATGTCGACCCATGCGGTGGTGGTCACTTCGCCGGCAACGATCACCATGCCGGTCTTGACCATCGTTTCGCAGGCGACCCTGGCTTTCGTGTCCTGCTCGAGTATGGCATCGAGCACGGCGTCGGAGATCTGGTCAGAAATCTTATCCGGGTGTCCCTCGGAGACGGATTCCGAGGTAAATAAGAAGGAGTTACTCATGTTATTTCGTGGCCTCAGTTTAACGGAGCCGCGATTGTACAGTACTCGACCTGTGCCACACCATGTGGAATATGTATCGAGATGTCGCGGGCATGCATTCATCGCACTTCTGCTTGCGGCGCCGGCGCGAAACAGGGAAAATGCGCAGCTTCAGGAGTGACCATCCACTCCCGGAAACCCCTCAAATTAACGATAAAATCCGACCGCAAAGGTCCTTACAAATCATGTCAGCAGAAACCAGCTCTTCAGGCGCTGCCGCTCAGCCCGGCCGTCGCCATCTTGCGAATGCGATTCGGGCACTAAGTATGGACGCCGTCCAGGCCGCGAACTCCGGACACCCGGGGGCGCCCATGGGTATGGCAGACATAGCCGAGGTGCTTTGGAACGATTATCTGAAACACAATCCCGGCAATCCCGAATGGTGGAACCGGGATCGCTTCGTTCTTTCAAACGGCCACGGGTCGATGTTGCTGTACAGCCTTCTGCATCTGTCGGGCTATCCGTTATCGATGGACGAGATTCGGAATTTCCGTCAGTTCGGGTTCAGGACGGCGGGCCATCCTGAGCGCGACCCGGAACTGTCCATCGAAACCACGACGGGTCCGTTGGGCCAGGGCATCACCAATGCGGTTGGCATGGCGCTAGCCGAGAAAATGCTCGCCGCATCGTTCAACCGCGATGGCTACGACGTCGTCGATCACCGCACCTGGGTTTTCACGGGCGATGGCTGCCTCATGGAAGGTATCTCGCACGAAGCATGTTCGCTGGCGGGCACCCTCAAGCTTGGCAAGCTGATCTGCCTCTACGACGACAACGGTATTTCGATCGATGGCGAGACCAGCGGCTGGTTTACAGACGATACGGCAAAACGATTTGAATCCTACGGTTGGCAGGTCATTGATAATGTCGACGGCCATAATAGCGCCGCGATTGCCGCCGCGATTGAGGCAGCAGTCGCAGACGCTGACCGGCCTTCACTGATTTGCTGCAAGACCGTGATTGGTTTTGGTTCACCAAACAAGCAGGGCACGGCAAGCACGCATGGGGCGCCTCTCGGTGATGAGGAAATCGCCGCAACTCGTGCTGAACTGGGCTGGAATTATCCGCCATTCGAGATCCCCGAAGACGTGTCTGCTGCATGGAACGGGCTTGACCGTGGCAACTCACTTGAAAACGCCTGGCAGGAAATTTATGCCGGCTACGAATCCTCTCATCCTGAGCTGGCGGCAGAGCTAAGTCGGCGAATGAGGGGAGAGCTTCCCGATAACTGGGCAGACTTCGCTGATCAGGCTATCGCCGGTATCAACGAATTTGGCGCGAATATGGCGACGCGCAAAGCGTCATTGGTCGCTCTGAATGCTTTTGCGCCAGCTTTGCCGGAAATGGCTGGGGGTTCGGCAGACCTCACCGGCTCAAACCTGACCAAGCATGATGGGTCATCGGTGATCAGTGGTGACGATGCGTCAGGCAATTACATCTACTTTGGCGTGCGCGAGTTCGGCATGTCGGCGTTAGGTAACGGCATGGGCCTGCACGGCGGCGTCATTCCGTATTCCGGTACTTTTCTGACCTTCTCGGACTATTCACGTAACGCGCTGCGCATGGCTGCGCTGATGGAATTGCAGAATATTTTCGTCTTTACTCACGACTCAATCGGCCTGGGAGAGGATGGCCCGACGCATCAGCCGGTCGAGCACACCGCAAGTTTGCGCATCATGCCAAACATGAGTGTGTGGCGCCCGTGTGACACGGTCGAAACTGCGGTCGCCTGGCGCAACGCACTTGAGCGACGCGATGGCCCGACCAGTCTGATTCTGACGCGTCAGGGATTGCCACATCAGGCGCGAAGCGCGGAACAGGTTGCATCGATCAGTCGCGGTGGTTATGTGCTTCGTGATTGCGACGGCATACCTGACATTATTCTGATCGCAACCGGTTCCGAGATGGCCCTTGCAACGGCCGCGGCAGCAGAGTTCGACGCTGACGGAGTTAAGGCGCGCGTCGTCTCGATGCCGTGCACCGATCAGTTCGATGCCCAGCCAGATGACTATCGCGAATCAGTGTTGCCAGCTGGCGTTACGAACCGAATTGCGATCGAAGCAGGCGTAACGGAAGGCTGGTGGCGCTTTGTCGGCACGCAGGGTCGTGTCATCGGCCTCGATCGATTCGGTGAATCTGCGCCTGCCGATAAGCTCTTCGAGCATTTCGGCTTCACGGTCGCCAACGTATTAAAGAATGCCAGGGAAATGCTGGCTTAATGATTGGACCGGTTGTCACCGGAAAGAAATCCAGGAGATTTTAATGGCTATCAAGGTTGGTATTAACGGTTATGGGCGCATCGGTCGCAACGTTTTGCGCGCACTATATGAAGGTGACAAGAATTCAGAAATTGAGATCGTTGCCGTTAACGATTTGGGTGACGCCTATACGAACGCACTGTTGACGCAGCGTGATACTGCGCACGGTCGGTTTCCGGGCACGGTCGAGGTCGATGGTGATCACATGGTGGTCAATGGCGACCGGATTCGTGTGCTTGCCGAACGGGATCCAGCGAAACTGCCTTGGGGTGAGTTGGGCGTCGACATCGTATTTGAATCGACCGGTTTTTTCCGGACGCGAGACACCGCCGGCAAACACATCGAAGCTGGCGCGACGAAAGTGATTATTTCAGCACCCGGAGGCGCCGATATTGATGCAACGATCGTTTATGGCGTCAATCACAATACGCTGAAAGCGAGTGATACGATTATTTCCAACGCGTCGTGTACGACTAACTGCCTGGCTCCGATGGTTAAGCCGTTGCATGAGAAAATCGGCGTTGAACACGGGGTCATGACAACGATTCATGCCTACACCAATGACCAGGTGTTGACCGATGTCTATCATAAAGACCTGCGACGAGCACGATCTGCAACGATGTCGCAGATACCGACCAGCACAGGTGCGGCAAAAGCAGTTGGTCTCGTGTTGCCCGAACTCAACGGCAAGCTGGACGGTTTCTCGATGCGTGTGCCGACGATCAATGTGTCTGCTGTCGACCTGAGTTTTGTTGCCAGCCGCGATACCAGCATTGAGGAAGTTAACGACATCATGAAAGCAGCCGCGGATGGCGAATTGAAGGGCGTGTTGGCTTACAACGATGAGCCACTGGTTTCCATCGACTTCAATCATGATCCTGCATCGTCAACATTCGATGCCGGCCTGACCAAGGTAATGCAGGGGAGCCTCGTCAAAGTGATTTCCTGGTATGACAACGAGTGGGGCTTCTCCAATCGAATGTTGGATACGGCACTGGCGTTGCACAACGCCAAATAGACATCGCTTAGGTTTGCGCTGACATGCCTGTTCTCAACATGAGCGAGCTCGACCTCGCGGGGAAGCGCGTGTTGATTCGTGAGGATCTGAACGTGCCGATTACGGCCGGGCAGATTACAAGCGACGTGCGAATCAGGGCTGCATTGCCGACCATTCAGGCTGCGATTGATGCGGATGCCGCTGTCATGTTGATGTCGCATCTCGGGCGGCCAACCGAAGGTGCACCTGAAGACAAGTTCTCACTGGCACCGGTCGCCAATCGACTTTCAGAGCTGCTCGATATGCCGGTGTCGCTTGTTGCTGACTGGATCGGTGGCGTTGATGTCGCGCTGGGGCAAGTGGTGCTCCTGGAGAATGTCCGCTTCCTGCCCGGGGAAATAGCATGCGATGATGGGTTGTCGAAACGCATGGCGGCCCTCTGCGACGTCTTCGTCATGGATGCTTTCGGCACGGCTCACCGTGCTCAATCCAGTACCTATGGTGTCGCGAAATATGCGCCGGTTGCCTGTGCCGGCCCGCTGCTGTCCGGTGAACTCGCGGCGTTGGCCAAAGCGCTCGATAATCCAGCCCGACCAATGGTAGCCATTGTCGGCGGTTCGAAAGTGTCTACCAAGCTCACCGTTCTCGATGCGCTTGCCGGGATCGTCGATCAATTGATTGTCGGTGGCGGCATTGCGAATACGTTTATTGCCGCGGCAGGCCACGAGGTGGGCAAGTCACTCTACGAGCCAGACATGCTCGATACAGCAACTGCACTTGCGAGTAACGATGAAGATCGTGCCGAGATTCCTGTGCCGGTCGATGTTGTTGTTGCGAACGAGTTTTCGGCCGATGCAGACGTCAGCGTCAAATCGGTTAGCGACGTGGCTGCAGACGAGTTGATTCTCGACATCGGCCCTGAAACGTCGAAGAACTTTGCCGCAATCCTTGAGAGCGCCGGAACGATTATCTGGAACGGACCTGTTGGCGTTTTCGAATTCGACCAGTTCGGCGAAGGAACGAAGGCGATCGCAGAGGCGATCGCGAAGAGCAAGGCGTTCTCAGTGGCAGGTGGCGGTGACACGCTCGCTGCAATCGACAAATACGGCGTGGCCGACGATATGTCCTACATATCTACCGGCGGTGGCGCGTTTCTTGAATTTGTCGAGGGCAAAAAGCTGTCTGCTGTCGAAATACTGGAAACCCGGGCCTGCGAGCCCCGATAATCTCCGTCCTGGCCCGCCCCACCGAAGGGTTTTCGCCAAATAGTGCTTTGCTCGCCCTGTAGCCGTTAGAATCAGGGGCCACTATGTGGAATCCATCTGTTCGACCAAACTTCAGGATAGCGATGTGACTGGTTTGATTAGTGAGCTAAGGCGACGAAGCGTATTTCGCGTGGCGGCGAGCTATGTCGTTGTCGGTTGGATCATTATCCAGGTCGTGTCGGCCGTTAGTACGCCATTGGCGCTCCCGGAATGGTTCGAAACTGCTGTTATCGTCCTGCTTGGTATCGGTTTTCCAATCGCATTGATATTTGCGTGGGCGTTTGACCTGACGCCAGACGGAATCAAGCGCGCGCATTCCGGCGATGAATTCAATAAACGAACGGTCGGGAGCAAGCTTGACTATGCCCTGATTATCGGACTAATAGTTGTTGCCGTCGTGACGCTTGTCGAAAAAAGCCCGTCTTCGATAAGTGGTGATCCAGCAGTGACATTCACGGCTGAGGGTAGTCATTCTATTGCGGTACTCCCCTTCGTGGATATGAGTCCGGATGGAGACCAGGAGTATTTTGGTGACGGTATCGCGGAAGAATTGCTCAATGAGCTGACCCGATTGGAAGGATTGCATGTCGCAAGCCGGACATCGTCGTTTTCGTTCAAACACAGTGGCTCGGATTCAAAGACCATTGCAGAGGCCCTCGGCGTCAAATCCATTCTCGAAGGCAGCATCCGTAAAGACGGTAATCAAATTCGAATAACAGCTCAACTGATCAACGCGGCAGATGATTTCCACGTTTGGTCAGCTACGTATGACCGCGAATTGGCTGATATCTTCGCGATCCAGGAAGAGATCGCAACGTCGGTGGCGGGTGCCCTCGGTGTGAGGTTGGGTGTTGGCGGAGTCAACGCTTTTCATGGTGCCGGAACGAAGAATGTTGAAGCCTATGAGCTCTATCTTCGGGTGATACAACTCAACCCCGCGGCTGATTTCGCGAAGCGCATCCAGTTGCTTGAGCGAGCTATAGAGCTTGACCCGAACTATGCTGCAGCATGGGCGGCGCATGGTCTCACTGTTGCGTCGGCAATGTGGAATTCCCTCCCTGAGGACGCACCTGCGATTCTCGAAAATGCGTACCCCCTCGTAGTTCGGGCGGTCGAACTCAACCCTGCATCGGGTCAGGCTCAGTCTTTGTTGGCTACCATACTTTATCCGCGCCATGACTGGATCGGGGCAGCGGAAACGCACGTGACGGCTCTGTCGCTGCTCTCGGACCGCCCGACTGTAAGCCAGCATGCCAATTTGTTGATGCGCGCAGGCCGCAGCGCTGCCGCACGAGCGAAATATGCTGAGGCAGAATCCCTTGAGCCACTGGATGGTACGCCTTCTTTTATGCTGTATGTGAGCCTCGCAGAGGCGCAGTATGACGAGGCGCAAGAGGTCGTGAATTCAGAGTGGAGTGATCGAGATTTGTTGGGCGCCAATCTGGAAATTGCCTTGAATAGAGGCGAATCCGAGGGGATCAAGACGGCGATTCGAGCGCTGCCAACGTCGACTATCTCCACGAACACGCTCTATTTACCGGTACTACGTCAGTTCGATTCGCCCGAGATGGCATTGTCCACATTATTGGCTGTTTACTCGGACGCGAGTGTCCAGTGGCCGAGCAAGTTTCACGACATTGCGCTGCTGGCCGCGTATTTCGATGATCCGGCATTCGCATTGCGAGTAAAAGCCGAAGAAGTACGCAACACGCCGGTGCGTCAGGGCGCCCTGTGGTATCCCGTCATGTCCGACGTGCGGCGCTTGCCAGCGTTTAAAGAACTGGTCACCGACATAAACCTTGTCGCGTACTGGGGGGCCTACGGTTGGGCCGACGTTTGTCGGCCACTGGGTGTTGACGATTTCGAATGTCGCTAGTTACACCGGCCACGGTCCGGTGATGGCCAACGTCATGCCCCGTTCCTGAATGTTTGCGAACATGACATTGCCGTCCGGTGAGAAACAAATCCCGGCAAGTTCCGAATTTGAGTAGGCATTATCAGCCAGCGCATATTGCTCGCCGGTTGGCGTAACGCCCACCAGCCCACAATGGCCAGCCGTATCTTCGCAGGCGATCAGGTCACCCCAAGGGCTCAGTGTCAGGTTGTCGGCGTGGCGTAGGACGCTGTCAGAAGTTGATTCTGCCAGCAGTCGAATTTTTCCTGGGTCATCTTCTTCCGCCCTTGTTCCTTCGGCCGGGCTTGGCGTGTAGACGAACAACTGCCCGAGGCGTTGCGGACCGCCAATCGTTGCCGCCATTACGATCTCGCCATCGGCATAGCAGATGCCTTCACCGCGAGCGAAAACCGCAGCGCCCTTCTCGACGCCACGGAAGCGCAGGTCATTCTCACTGACGTCGGGTTCTTCGAGGTCGACCCAGGATGTTTCGTAAGAGCGATCTGCATGCATGCCATTCGGATCAAGCCAGTTTCGAGTATCGAAACTATCCATGTCCTTGAGTCTCAGTGCCTGAAGGCGCCCGCCTTCTCTGAGTTTGCCGGGCATGCTTGGCACGAACCGGTAAAGCAGGCTTTGATGCCGGTCTTCGGTCAGGTACACGACGCCGGTTGCCGGATTGACTGCGGCTGCTTCGTGCTCGAATCGACCCATTTGTTTAAGTGGCACAGGCTCGACGGCTTCCATCGCATTCGCCGGTATTTCGAAAATGTACCCGTGTTTTTCTTCCCGATGAACAACGTGGCCTCGTTCGAAGGAGGTACCGGGATCGAAGAAACATTCTTCGCAAGTTAGCCAACTTCCCCACGGTGTGGGTCCGCCGGCGCAGTTGTTTTCTGTACCAAGCAGGCTCATGTGCATATGCGTCCGGCGGCGTGTCTTGGGATCGTAATGAATGGTCGTCGTGCCGCCGAGCGCAGGAGTCTTGTTCTTGCCACTGTCGTACTGCACGCGCCGATTCACGCTTTCAAATCGTTCGGCTTGCTTGCCAAAGGGACTTTCGTTCACTTCGTAGGGATGAATCTCGTGGTTGCAGACCAGGATGACCTGGCCGTTATCGCCGGCGAACGTTGCCATGCCGTCCTGAAGGCCAGGTACCAGCAAGCCATCATCCATTTCCTGACCGGTTGCTGAAATCACGGTGTAGCCAAAGCCGGCAGGCAGATCGATGATGCCGCCCGGATCTGGCTTGAGTGGTCCGAAGGCTGCGCCGGAGGGAGTTTTCGCATGGACCACCAAATTTGCCGGGGTTGCGGAGGCGACTGCTAATAATTGTACAAAGTGACGACGGTTGATCATTGTTGTTTGCGGTCCCAAAGGTCCTGCCTGACGTACGTTCGAGCATAACGTGTTTGCGTCATCGTGGTATCGCGGAATGTACTCGGCAGGGCAATATCTCAAGTGCAATCGTTATGCGATACTTGCGCCCATGCGAAAAAGAACAAAGATAGTTGCGACGCTCGGTCCGTCCACGGACGACCCGGAGATCCTTCGCGAGATGATGGACGCCGGGCTCGATCTCGCGCGTTTCAACTTCTCTCATGGTGATCAGGAGCAGCAGAAAGAACGCCTGCTGGGCTTGCGTGAGGTCGCCGAAAAAAATGGTCGCGCTATTGGTGTCATCGGCGACCTGCAGGGCCCGAAAATTCGCATCCGAAGATTCGAAAATAGCAACATAAAGCTCAGTGTCGGCGACAGTTTCTTTATCGACTCGTCGCTGGGCGATTGTGACGGCAACGAATCCGGTGTCGGTGTTGCCTACCAGAACCTGCACAAGGATGTCAGTAAGGATGACATTCTGCTGTTGAATGACGGCCAGATGACACTCAAGGTAGATCGCGTCAATGGCACCAGGATACATACGACAGTTGTTATTGGCGGTGTTCTGTCAGATCACAAAGGCATCAATCGCGAGGGCGGAGGGCTTTCTGCGCCGGCGCTGACCGATAAGGATCGGTCAGACATACGATTCGCAGCTGAGATGGGGATGGATTTCATTGCTGTCTCATTTGTCCGCAGCGCCGATGACGTTAACGAGGCACGCAGGTTGCTCAAGGAAGCTGGCGGTAAAGGCGCGATCATTGCCAAAATCGAACGAACCGAGGCGCTCGATTGCATCGACTCAATTATCGGTGCCGCTGATGCCATCATGGTTGCGCGAGGCGATCTTGGTGTCGAGATGGGCTACGCCGAACTGACGGGAATGCAAAAAAGCATTATTCGCCGCACCCGTCATAAGAACAAAGTGGTGATTACTGCAACGCAAATGATGGAATCAATGATCAACAGTCCGACGCCAACACGTGCGGAAGTGTCCGATGTCGCAAATGCGGTAATGGATGGCACGGATGCTGTAATGTTGTCGGCTGAAACCGCGGTAGGTAATTATCCGGTCGCCGTTATTTCGGCCATGAGTGATGTTTGCATCGGCGCCGAAAAACACTCCCTCGCGAAAGGTCGAGCAACCCATCGGCTCGACGATCGATTTGAAGAAGTCGACGAGGCGATCGCAATGGCCGTGATGTATACGGCCAATCATTTGAACGTCAGAGCGATTATCGCATTGACTGAATCTGGATCCACGACGCTATGGATGTCGAGAATTCGTTCCGATATTCCGATATATGCTTTTACGCCACACGATGCAACAAGTCGCCGGGTTACCCTGTATCGCGGCGTCTATCCAGTGTCATTCACGATCGAGCAATCCGATGCCCGGCTCCTGTATCGAGATATCTTTTCGACATTGCTTTCAAACGAGCTCGTCGAAGAGGGTGATCTTGTCATCTTTACGAAAGGTGACCTGAGCGGCGTATCAGGTAGCACTAATTCGATGCAGATCGTTGAAGTCCGCGCCTCCGTCTAAAATACTCCTTGTCAGGAAAGATTCATGAAACGATTGCTTGTTAAATCAATTCTGTTTGTGGCGGTACTGGCGTTCGCTGCCGTTGGCATTGCTTATGCCGTTTTGAGCAGGAGCTTGCCTCAGCTGGAGGGCGAGATAATTACGGATCGCCTGACAGCCGATGTGACGATCAACCGTGACGCCAGTGGCATCCCGACAATAGTTGCGAAGAATCGAATTGACCTCGCTTACGCGACCGGATATGTCCACGGTCAGGATCGTTTTTTCCAGATGGACCTTACGCGACGAAAAGCGGCCGGGGAGCTGGCCGAAATAGTCGGTGCAGCCGCACTGCCACTGGACAAGGAAACGCGCTTTCACCGGTTTCGCGACAGGGCTAATCAGGTCCTGGAACGTTTCAATCAAACCGAAAATCAGATTCGGCAGGCCTATACAGACGGTGTGAATGACGGGCTGAATAGTCTCGGGGCAAAGCCATTCGAGTATTTCCTGCTTGGCGTGAGTCCGCGTGCCTGGAATAAAGCCGACTCGCTGCTGGTTGTATATGCCATGTTTCTGGAGTTAAACGACGAAACAGCGGAGCGAGACGTTCGCCGTGGCATGGCGGAAAGCACCTTGCCACGTGCAGCTTTCGATTGGCTTTTCCCGCAGGGTACGAATTGGGACGCGCCAATAATGGGCGAGCCACGAAAAAATGGCGCAGTGCCGGGGCCGGATGAGTACTCATTGAACGGTACGACGGTCGTAACCGCCGGCAATGCAGGGGCCGGCTGGGACGAGCCGCTCGTACCGGGTAGCAACAACTGGGCGGTTGCAGGACACCTTACTGACAATGGCGCGGCAATCGTGGCCAACGATATGCACCTGGGCATCACGACACCCGGTATCTGGTATCGAGCACGGCTACAGGTTGTCGGGGAAGCCGCCATCGACCTGAACGGCGTTACGATTCCCGGCGCACCGATCCTCGTTGCTGGCAGTAATGGACATATCGCATGGGGCAATACCAACAGCTACGGCGACTGGACCGATGCAGTAATAGTGAGACGGGCCGGAGAGCCGGATACCTATCTCACGCCCGATGGCCCGAGAAAGATTGTGACTCACCGCGAAACCATCCTGGTGAAAGACAGGGATGCGGAGGTAATCGACGTTCGGGAAACTATCTGGGGTCCATTGCGCGAGGAAAACCCCGATCCGGACCAGCTCATCGCGGTTAGCTGGATTGCGCATCATGCCGAGTCCGCGACGCTTGGGCATATGCAGCTGGAGACCGCACGCAGTGCTGAAGAGGCAATGACTATTGCGAACAGTATCGGTATGCCGCCGCAGAACTTTGTCGTCGGTGACGCAGACGGCAATATTGGATGGACGATTGCCGGAAAAATTCCGAAACGCGGCAGTGCCAGCTCACTATTGCCTTCTGACTGGAGCGAAACCGGTGGGTGGGACGGATGGGTTGCGCCCGGCGAATATCCCCGGGTTCTGAATCCCGAGTCCGGCAGGATCTGGACCGCGAATGCGCGCGTCGCGAGTGGCGATGCACTTGCAACGATTGGCGATGGTGGTTACGACCTTGGCGCGCGGGCGAAACAGATTCGCGACGATTTGTTTGCCGTCGATCAGTTTTCGCCGGGTGACATGCTCAAAGTGCAGCTTGACGACAGGGCGATATTCTTAAGTCGCTGGCGCGACCTCCTGCTGACAACGCTCGATTCATCCGCCGTAGATGGCAACGGAGATCGCGCCAGGTATCGAAGGCTGGTCGAAGAATGGGGGGCTCGCGCAGCACCGGAGTCTGTCGGTTATCGCCTGGTCAGGGCTTTTCGCAGCGAAGTTCGCAGACAGGTCATTGCGATGGTGATGCAGCCGGTGCTCAAAAAATATGGCGCTGACTCGCGATTGCGCATCAGCAATCAGTTCGAGGGACCATTGTGGTCGCTCGTCAGCCAGAAACCATCACATCTCCTGACTGACGATTACGCGGATTGGGACGACCTTCTGTTACAGGCCGTCGACAAAAATATCGAAGATCTTTCAGCCAACCATACCGACGGAATCGAAAACCGGACCTGGGGTGAGCGAAATACGGCCAGGATTCGCCATCCATTGAGTCGGGCAGTTCCATTTATTTCTCGCTGGATCGACATGCCGGCAGATCAGTTACCTGGCGACTCGAACATGCCACGGGCACAATTTCCGGCCTTTGGTGCATCAGAGAGATTCGCCGTGGCGCCGGGTGATGAAGCCAACGGCTATTTACATATGCCTGCGGGTCAGAGCGGGCACCCGCTGTCCGATTATTACGGCAAGGGTCATGATGACTGGGTACTGGGCCGCCCGAGCAGTTTCCTGCCGGGCGCCGTCGCGCATTCGCTGACGCTCAAGGCTCAAGAATAAGTCAATACTGGCTTGAACCAGTCATGTCCAGCGCCGATACTGGGCGCTATTCACTTGAAGCGATCATGAAATGACCGACAAGAAATTCACTGGCACCAGTTCTTACGTTGCCACAGACGACCTGAATATGGCCGTTAATGCTGCGGTGACCCTCGAGCGACCCATCCTGATCAAGGGAGAACCGGGCACCGGGAAAACTCAGCTCGCGCTCGAGATTGCGAGCGCGCTCGGTCGTCCGCTTTACGAGTGGCACATCAAGTCAACAACTAAAGCGCAACAGGGTTTATATGACTATGACGCGGTCGCCCGCTTGCGTGATTCTCAGCTTGGCGATGATCGCGTGCATGACATTGCAAATTACATTGTTCGTGGCAAGATCTGGGACGCGTTCGCGTCGGACGAACAACCGGTCCTCCTGATTGATGAAATTGACAAAGCGGATATCGAATTTCCGAACGATTTGTTACAGGAACTCGATCGAATGGAATTCTTTGTTTATGAAACGAAGGAACTGGTTAAAGCGAGATATCGTCCGATCGTTGTTATCACCAGCAACAATGAAAAAGAATTACCTGATGCGTTCCTGCGGCGCTGTTTTTTCCATTACATCAGGTTCCCGGACAAGGAAACGATGGGCCAGATCGTCGATGTGCACTATCCGAAGCTCAAGAAAGCATTGCTGAAAGAGGCTCTTGAAGCGTTTTACAAAGTTCGTGACGTTCCCGGGCTAAGGAAAAAACCTTCGACATCTGAGTTGCTGGACTGGATCAAGTTGCTCGTTGCCGAAGACATTCCGCCGGAGGCACTTCGTGCCGGCGATTCGCGGAAAGCGATCCCGCCGCTCTACGGCGCGCTTCTCAAGAATGAACAGGACGTTCATCTGTTCGAGCAACTCGTGTTTCTCGATCGGCGTTCCTCCACGCAGTAGTTACTCATTGTGCTGACCGAGTTTTTCTTCATGCTCAGGGACGGCGGCATGAAGCCGTCGATTACCGAGCTCCTGACATTGCTCGAGGCGATGAAAAAGGGCGTCGCCGGACACAGTGTCGATGACTTTTATTTCTTGTCGCGCGCCTGCCTGGTCAAGGACGAAAGCCAGTTCGACCGTTTCGACATTATTTTCGCCGCACACTTTCACGGTATCGAAGAGGCACTCAAATCGCTGGCTGAAGAGTTGCCGGACGACTGGTTGGTCAAGCAGGCAGAGTTGCTGCTATCGAAAGAAGAGCGGGCGCAGATTGAAGCTATGGACGGGTTTGAGGAGCTGATGAAGGCCTTGCAGGAGCGCCTGGACGAACAGGACGAGCGGCATGAGGGCGGCAACAAGTGGATTGGCACTGCCGGTACGTCCCCGTTCGGCGCCTATGGTTATAACCCGGAAGGGGTGAGGATCGGCCAGCAGGGTTCGCGGCATCGGCGCGCGACCAAAGTGTGGGATCAGCGCGAATACAGAAATCTGGACGACTCGGTTGAGCTGGGTACGCGCAATATCAAAATCGCTTTGCGGAAACTCAGAAAATTTGCGCGTGTTGGTGCGGCCGATCAGCTGGACCTTGAAGATACGATCGACAAGACTGCGAGAAACGCCGGTCTCCTGGATATTCGTATGATTCCAGAACGTCATAATGCCATCAAGGTTCTGTTATGCCTCGACATCGGTGGTTCGATGGATGATCATGTGCGCGTCTGTGAGGAACTCTTTTCTGCAACGAAGACTGAGTTCAAGCATCTCGAATATTTTTACTTTCACAATTTTATTTACGAAAGCCTGTGGAAAGACAATCGTCGTCGCCATGCAGAGCGGATCCCAACGGCCGATATCACGCATAAATACGGGCCGGACTATAAACTGGTGTTCGTCGGGGATGCGACGATGAGTCCTTATGAAATCGTCTATCCCGGGGGAAGCGTGGAACACTGGAACGAAGAGCCGGGTGCGATCTGGATCAAGCGATTGCTAAGAGCTTATCCCAAGGCGATCTGGCTGAATCCGGAACCGCAAAAACGTTGGGACTACACGCCTTCCGTCAAGCTGACGCGGGATCTGATGAGTGATCGTATGTTCCCTCTGACGTTGGGCGGTCTGGACGACGGGATAAAGTCCCTGCACTAAGAAAGACTGACGGCCACGTGAGACAGGCCGAAAAAAAGGCCCCATTCGGTCCGCCTAGTCGATCTTGAATTTCTCGAGATCGGCCAATACTTCCTGAGAATGTGATTCCGGGTTGACCTCGGCGTAATGCTTGGCAATGTTGCCTTCCGGATCGATCAGAAAAGTCTGCCGCCTGGCGACCGTCATGCCCATCATTTCTGCTTTGACGCCATATGCGTCAGCTGCGAATCCTTTGGTATCCGCCAGGAGCGGGAAGGGCAGGCCGTGCTTCTCGGAAAATGATTTGTGCGATTCCGCATCGTCGAGACTCACGCCGAGAATCTGGCAGTCCATATTGCGGAAGGCAAATATATTGTCGCGAAACTCACAGGCTTCAGTCGTGCAGCCGGGTGTGCCGTCTTTTGGATAGAAGTAGAGGGCAACCCACTTGCCGCGATAATCTTCAATGGAATGCAATTGTCCATCCTGATCGATGAGCTCAAAGTCAGGGGCGGGTTCGCCAACGCCGACCTGCTCTGCCAGGGAGACGCTGCTGCCAAGCGCAAATAGTGCTGCGGCTGACAAAACGGACACAAATTTCTGCATATTCCTGACCTTTTTAGCCTGATAACTCACAGCAATTCTCGTTATTGAGACAACGGCAATTGGCAGTTGTTGCGCGCACTCTATAATACGCCAAACGCATGAAGATTCACGCAGAAAGCAGTAAAACGGCACTGGTGCTTCCGGGAGGAGGTGCGCGTGGTGCATTTCAGGTCGGCGTACTTCGCGCGATCGCTGAAATGGTGCCGCATAGATGTGAAAACCCGTTTCCGGTCATCAGCGGCACATCTGCGGGCGCGATCAACTCCATTGTGCTGGCTAGCAAGGCCCGCCGATTCCGTGTGGCAGTCGCGGAGCTCGAGCGCGTCTGGGGTCATTTTCAAAGCAATCACGTCTTTCGGTCGGACAGCCTGACGATGCTCAAGAGCAGCCTGCAATGGTTTGGGGCCATCGTGACCGGCGGATTG
>Ga0255052_10000141_pt1 | contig 54275 bp, 52 predicted proteins | sample JV7_2_21_MG_FD_188632 | JGI IMG/M metagenome (GOLD analysis project Ga0255052, IMG submission 188632) | Seawater microbial communities from Jervis Inlet, British Columbia, Canada - JV7_2_21 | ecosystem: Environmental > Aquatic > Marine > Inlet | place: Canada: British Columbia | collected...
CGGTGCCGAGAAGCACATGGATGTGCGAGAACGGCCGAAATGTGAAGCCAGATGCTGTGCAAAACCGGATAGGACAAACTGTAACCGCCAGAAACAATCCAAAACACTCATATTCGTCTGATTCAGTAATAAATTGCTCATTTTTTCGTCCGCCTTGGTGAAATGTTCGGGCTAACAACCAGATGAGCAACACGAATGAAAATCCTTCACGGCTCAGCGCCATCGCGAGAAGAGCCGTCCAGGCCAGGGACTGGGCCACCGTTAGTGCTTTTGCCAGACGGATATTGAAGCAGGACAGGAAAAGCCCGGAGGGCTACTTCCTGTCCGGGTTGGTGGAGAAAGCCGGCGGACGGACAAACAAGGCCATGGCCGCATTTAAAAAAGCAATCAGCCTCGATGCAGGGCGTTATGATGCAGCGGTAGAGTTGGCCAATCAATATGCAATGGCAATGCGTAATGGCGAAGCGATGGGTTTGCTGAAGCGATATGAGCACCACCTGGGCAATAGTCCTCTTTATCTCGACATGGCAGCGAACAACTATTCACGGCTCGGCTTGCACGCCAGTGCCTGGCCCCTGTATCAAAAAGCCAACGAATTGCAGCCAGGTCTCGATATGTTCCAGGCCAACCTTGCCGCCTGTGCCGTGTACCTGGGTAAGATTGAGGAAGCAAAAGACATCTATCTCAGGCTGCTGAAGCGACACCCCAAACACCAGAATAACCACTACGAGTTGTCCCGCCTGGAAAGGGCAAAAGATTCTTCACATGTGGAGCAAATGCAGGAAATTCTGGACACCACCGGACTGCCGCCGGAAAAGAACATCTTTATGTACTATGCGATTGGAAAGGAGCTTGAAGACCTGGAGCGATGGCAGGAGGCGTTCCACTATTACCAATTGGCCGGAGACGCGGTCACCCGTGTGGCCGGGTATGACGTCGGCACGGATATTGAGCTGATCGAAAAGATTATCGAGGTTTGCAATGCTGACTGGCTGGCAACCGGGAAAGGAAAGCCCGGGTCGGAGAAACTGCGGAAAGTCCCAATTTTTATCGTGGGTCTGCCACGCACGGGCACGACGCTGACAGAACGGATTGTGTCCAGCCATACAAAGGTTGAAAGTGTGGAAGAGACGTTTTTTTTGCAGCAGGTGATTCAGCGCGTAAGCGGAGTCGAAAACAGAGAAAATATGAACCCGGCGGTCATAGAGGCCGCGGCCAAAAAGGACACTCGACGCATTGCCAATGGCTATTTGAATGCGGTGGCTTACAAGTTTGGTGATAAACCAATGTTCATCGAAAAATTTCCAGAGAATTACCTGTACCTCGGATTTATTGCCAGGGCTTTTCCGGACGCGCATATCATTCATCTCAGGCGAAATCCGATGGATAGCTGTTTTGCCATGTATAAACAGTCTTTTTTCAAGTATGCCTACACACTGGAGAGCCTGGGCAGGTACTACGTTGCTTATGACCGTCTTCACAAACACTGGAAAGCGGTCCTGAAAGACCGCGTGATCGAAATCGAATACGAGTCGCTGGTCGCTGACCATGAAGGCCAGATACGGATTTTGCTGGATAAGCTGGGCCTGGATTTCGAGCAGGCGTGCCTCGATTTTGACCAGAATATTACCCCCAGCGCCACCGCAAGTGCGGTCCAGGTACGCGAGAAGGCCCACACACGTTCGGTCAATAAATGGAAAAACTTTGCCGAGGAGTTGCAGCCACTGAAAGAACACCTTGAAAAGGCCGGCATCAGGGTGGACTAGCTGTTAATTCAGTGAAGGGTGAAACCACACTCACGCCTCAAAAAAAGAAAGGCGTCATCCCCGCTTGCGCGGGGATGACGGTGCCGCTTGCGCAGGGAGAACGTGAGAGTGGAATCCGGTCGAAAGACTGGCCCAGGCCATGACGCATCCGAGACTACAGTCACGCCGCACGCTTGAGTTTACCCATGATATCGGCCCGCGCGGATTGCAGGATGGAATCCTGATCCAAGGTGTCGAGTATCTCCCTGACGGTATCCCTTGGCCCTGCCGAGCCCCATGATTTGCCCTTGGCGAACCAGGACTCGGCGGCGTTGCCGGTCACATAGGTCGCGTACCAGGCCAGCGTACCCTGGGCGCCCGCGGTCAATGCAGCCGACATGCCGGCACTGATGGTCTTCATCGCTGCAGACACCATGTTCACCCCCCAGTAGGCGCCCATCAGCAACAACATCTGGGCCGAGATGGTCAGCAGTAATTTACTCGCTTCACGTCTGGATAAAGAAAAGCCGTAGACGTTTCCAAGGTGTACCACCATCGCCACGTCGGTGCCGGCGGCCGCCAGCAGGTCCGCCACTGGAATGGGGTTGACCGCGACGACGAGTCCCTTGGCTATACAATAATTCCGGATAATTTTTTCGGCCACGGTTTTTCTGGCCAACACAATTTTGCCGGCTATCCGGCCATCCAGCTCAGTGGTAAACAGCGCCGCGTTCAGGGCTGCAAGCGTTTTTCCCTCTGTTTCCAGGATATTCCAAAGACGTGATCTCAACGCCTTGGTATCGGGCTCGCGTGACCGCTCCCCGGGATGTTCACGACCCGTCTCATCAATACGGATAATGTGCTCCGGGCGCGGGTCGGCGCTGGCGGCAAGGATATTTTCTGGTTCAAGAAACTCCCCGCAACGGGCTTTCAGATGCTGTAACAAGGCGTCCAGTTCACCCTTGCCATAGCGGTCCGATTTGTTCAATACCAGCAATACCGGCCGCCTGCGCCCGGCCAGGTCCTGGACGGCATTGAATTCCGTTTCCGTCAGGTCACCCTCACAGACCATCAGGACAATATCCGATATGCGTGCGATGGATCTGGCCAGTTCTTCACGGGCCTCACCTTCCAGTTCGTCGATACCCGGTGTATCAATCAAAACGACGTGGTCGGAATTGACCGTGTCCCAGTGGCTGCGTTGCTGAATACGGGTTTCGCCATGCAGCGGGCTGGTGGAGAAAGCCTTACGTCCAAGCAGGGCATTTAACAATGATGATTTACCTGTCCCCACGCGGCCGAATGCCGCGATGTGGATTTCAGCATTCTGTAGTTTCTCCGAAATGGTCTCAATCTCGGCAAACTCGCGGAACAACTCCTGCCGTACGGCCGCCGGTACGTCGGTATCCGTCAGCAATGTCTGGATTTGCTGATTGGCATTGACCAGGTGCTGTTCAGGATGTTTTTTCTTTGCCCTTTTCCACCAGGGCAAGTTTTGCAAAGCGGATTGCACCTGCTTCAAGATTGTCATTCAGCATCTCCTCAAAGGCTCGGGCTGTCGGATAGGGGCGAAACTCACCCCTGCTGGCGAGTGTCTGGGCGGCGGCACGGCCCAGGCTGTCGAAAATCATGCCATAGGCAACGGCATGTATGAGTCCGCCGGTCAGTGTGCCGACCCCGGGGAAGGCCTTCAGTGCATTGCCCGTGATGGCCAGCGTAATGGCGGTCAGCTTTTTGACCTTACCACCGGCCAGGCGGATAAATGATTCGATTTCCACCTCTTTTACAGAAACGCCATAGAGCTTGCACAGCCCCTGCAATAAACGCATGGCGAGCATGCCCTGGATGATCAGATCCGTGCCCGGTGCGACTGCGGCAAGTGCACCCACCACGGCCCGTTTGGAATAACTGTTCACCAGTTCGGCCGCCTGTTGTTCACGATGAACATCACGGGCGTGCTGCAGTTTCTCTGCAGCGAGCAGCAACACTGCCGTGTCGCGTAACTGTTCCATCAGGTCTGCGTTGTTATCCAGTTTGCGTTGCAGCGCCTTGCGAAGCGACTCAATATCACTGCAGCGCTCCCTGGTAATGGTTTCTTCATTGCCATCGCTCAATAGCCTGATGACTTCCTGATGACCACCTGTTTGGATAAATACAACATCATGCTGTGCGATGCCCGTGTTTTGTGAAATATTTGCGGCGATGGCTTGTGATTCTGTAACTGAAAACCGGTCCACTTTGTTAAGTGCGACCAGCAGAGGCTTTTGTATCCGAAGCAGGCCTTCCAGTTGCTCCATCTGGCTGCGTGTGATGTCGCTGTCGCACAGTAATACGACCAGGTGCGCACGCCGCGCTTCTTCGAGAATTTCAGGGTGGCCCTCCAGGTTAAAGCCGGGCAGATCGGCAATAATGACAGTATCCCCCGAGTCGGCCCGCCAGCGGTAATGGGCAACGTTTTGGGTTGTGCCGCCCCGCGGATCGGTTTCCAATTCAGCTTGTGGCAGCAAGGCTTTGACCAGGCTGCTCTTGCCGGTACTTATCTCACCAAATATGGCAATGAATACCTCGCCACTTTGTTTGCGCCGTTGTTGTTCCCTGATTTCATCGACAGCGGCACTGACGTCCACGCCGGCGGTTGCCGATTCGATAAGTTCTTCCTGCAAGGAAACGGGGTCAATTTTCCTGTCTTCGGAGGGTGTCTTTTTACTTTCAGGTTTGAGCCAACGCCACGAAAACCACAGTGTGGCCCCGGAAATCAGTACCAATACCAGTGTGTACGACAGTTGCAACCACAGCGGAGCCTCACGCAGACGCTGCCATACCGACAGCGCCGTGTCGGTGGCCAGCAGCAACAGGAACAATGTCACAATTGCCGCCAGCAGCACCGCGATGATCAATAACAGTCTGACCCGCATAAAACCCTCCCGGAGCAAGTTTATTCCAGAACCTCCAGCGGCAACCAGTGACGAAAGTATGGTTTGCCCAGTGAATTTACCTGAAGGCTCCGGCAAGGTTCGTTCACTCCCACTGATATACCAACACACATATATTTGACAATACACACCGGTATGCCAAACTGATGATTCAGAATATGTTCATGAATAGAAAGGAGCGTTTGCAATGAATTCACTTTCCAGACTCAAATCAGTGTTGATGATATCGGTATTTGTGATACCGGGCCTTGTCATCAGTTCTACTGCCATGGCAAAAAAAGACGATCCACCCGAGGTGACCGAGGAAGGCTTGCACCTGGTAAAAGACAGCAAGCTGGCGCTGGTTTATGCAGTTCCCGATGCCGACCTGAACGGTTATCACCGTATCTGGCTGGTCGAGCCTTACATCGCGTTCAAGAAGAACTGGAAACGTGATCAGAACCGTTCCAGAGGGATCAGAGTCACGGATCAGGACATGGAAAAGATCAGAACCCGCCTGACATCAGAGTTCACTTCAGTCTTTGCCGAGGTGCTGCAGGAAAATGACGGCTATGAACTGGCGGAAGAAAGAGCGGACGATGTGCTGATCATTCGACCCGCCATTATCAACCTTGACGTAAACGCCCCCGATACCATGTCTGCCGGACGATCCACCACTTTCGCCTCCTACGCGGGGGAAATGACGCTGTACCTGGAAGCCTTTGACTCGCAAACAAATGCCCTGATCGCCAAGGCGCTCGACCGCAGATTCGACCGCAACAGTGGTTTCGTCACCTGGCAGTCTTCAGTTTCCAACGCCCAGGCGGCCAGGCGCATCCTGCGTGGCTGGGCGCAGACCCTGCGCGATGGTCTGGATGAGGCAAATGCTGCTACCAAGCACTAGTGATCTAACCTTGTTGGACCACTAGCGTGGGGTATTGATCCATTTGTATTGATTGTGTAATGACCGGCGTATAGCCGGTCGGCCAATGGCCAGGGCTATATGGTCATGGTCTTTATCTGGAGAAAGACATGAGTCAGGATCAAGAATCCAGGAACCAGACAGACACGCCGGAATCACAGGCTGGCCCACAAACCCCAGCACCCGAAGCGCCGGTAACTTCTGGAAATGTGCTCGATGATCATGGCAGACGCAGCTTCCTCAAACGTGCCACACTGGGCGGCGGCGGCGCATTGCTGGGTGGCGTGGGTGCTTACGGTTTCGTCAAGAGTGAGCTGAAAGGCAAACCCGTAAGTGACTATCCCCTGATCGATGAGGCTGTTTTCAAACCTAAGGACCAGCGCGACACGGTGCTGGCATTTGCACACAGCAAGCATCTCGATGAGATGTATCCGGAGCGGACCATTCAATACAACCAACTTCATGGAAAGGACTTCAATTTTCAGGAAGGCTTTAGCGAAATGTATGAAATACCATGGGACAACAGCAAACCAGGATATACGCAGTTGGACCGGGCATTGCAAATGGCCGGGTGGGAACCGTTGAAGGTCGCTGGCAGCCGGATGGTTGCCAACCTGCAACCCGATACACCCTTGCACGCCTGGGATCAGTCGGGGGTTGTCGACGAGCAATACCAGTTCGAGAATAAGAAGCAGGCTGCTGATTCCATCAGGAGTGCGGCACGGGTCTTTGGAGCGGTTAAGTGCGGCATCGCCAGGCGCGACAAACGCTGGGATTACGATCCGTTGTACGACGAGGAAAACAAACGCGAACTCAGCTGGGAGAAAGATTTTCCGTTTGAGCCTAAAACAGTCATCGTCATGCTGATACCCATGGACTATGACTGCATGGCAACGGCGCCTGCATGGACAGCCGACGGTACGGCTGCAGATGGCTATACGAAAAGTTCCGTGATCGCAAACCAGATTACCAAATTCATCCACGGTCTGGGTTACCACGCGGTCGGTGCAGGTAACGATCTGGGCAGCAGTGTGCCTTATGCGATCATGGCAGGGCTGGGTGAAGGCGGCCGTAACGGCGCCTTGCTTTCGCCTGGCATCGGACCCCGGCACAGGATATGCAAGGTCTATACAGACTTTGAGTTCGTTGAATATGATCAGCCACACACCTGGGGTATCACCGATTTCTGCCTCAGCTGTGGCAAATGTGCAGATGCCTGTCCTTCCGATGCCATCCCCAAACTGGAATCTGAAAACGGTGGTTATGGTTTCGAGCCGAACTACGAGTTCTCGGATCAGCCAGGCTACACCTGGAACAATCACCACGGCATCCAGAAATTCTATAGCGATGCGAAGAAATGCTACAACTTCTGGGTGGACAATGGCAGCGCCTGTGCTGCCTGTATCGCCAGTTGTACTTTTAATGAGCCGGATATGTGGCACCACGTGTTCATCATGGGCATTACACCGAAAACGCCGGGGTTCCTGCACGCCTTGATGGCACAACTACATCCCAAGTTCGGTTATGGTCATACCGCCGATCCCGCAAAAGCCGAGAAATTCTGGACCACGGGTGAAGGTATGCGTACCAACACCGAGTTGAAGAACAACATCGGCACATCGAACAAGAGTTAAGGAGGTACCGGTATGGAACTCATGCAATGGTTTTTTATGGGTGTCCTGTTTACAGTTGGCGTTTTCGGCATGTCTTACCTGTCTTTGAACGTCAAGCTCAAATGGTACACCTGGACCTGCCTGATCATCGGCATCGTTGCGATTCTGTTTGGCATTGGCTGGGCGGGCGCTTCTTTCATGGAAGGGGTTGCCCAGTCCGGTGCAATGGGATTGATGATTTTCAGTGGCGGCGGGCTCATTTTGATGCTGCTTACCTGGCGTTACCTGGTAGCACCTGAATTCGAGAAGTAACAAGCAGCAAAGGACAAGCAACGGGGTGACAGATTTAGTCATTATCAACCCACCCTCAGGCGAGTTGCCTGCAGAAACATCCAGGGGATTTCCCTGGCGTGCAGTCCTTGAAGGATTTGCCTGGGTGGCACTGGTCGCGGCGTTCATTATTGGCCAGATCGCTGCAAGTCCTGACTACAAAGGCATGCTGGAAGAGGCTTTGCCCCACGAAGTACTGGTCCGGTCGGAAGTGAATACCACACTGCCGGTTGTTTACCAGGTCGAGGGCAAGCAAGACCTTGTCGTCATGGCCGAAGGGGAGGGTTATGGTGGTCCTCTGGTCGTGGGTGTGCGAGCCAGAAGGACAGAGAACGGCGGCCGCCTGGCCGAAGTCCTCATGCTCTCGCACAAGGAATCGCCTGCCTTCATGGAACGGCTGCGGCGCGGCCATTTTTTCAAGCAGTTTGGTGGCAAGGATGTCAGTGACAACTTTATCGTGGATGATGATATTGACGCGGTCAGCGGCGCCACGGTTTCATCCAGGGGGTTCACTGCCGCGGTCCGCGGGGCCGTCCACCTCGGCGCCGTCAACCATCTCAATCTGGAGCCGACGTGGCAGCAACCAGGCTGGGTCTTTGGTAGCGAAGAAATGATACTGGTTTTGTTGTTCATAGTGGCTTTCTTTGCCGGTTACCGGAAAGGAAAATTCGCAAAGGCCGCAAAATTGGTCGTAATGGTGGGTACACTGGTTTTCGTTGGTTTCTACGCCAACGCTTCACTCAGCCTGGCCAATATCGCCGGTATTTTCATGGGCTATATCCCCAGTCCCCAACAGCACCCCATGTGGTGGATCATGATGATTGGTGTGGTCGGCAGCATTATTTTCCTGGGCCGTAACATCTACTGTCAGCAGATCTGTCCCTTTATGGTCGTGCAGGACCTGGCCCAGAAGATCAGCGGGGTGAAAATGAAGATCGACAGCCGTTTTCAGAAGCGGGCGAGGACCTTGATTTTTCTTCTGAGTTGGGTCGCACTGATGCTGATATTTCTTTCCGCGCACCCGGCCCTGGGGTCTTATGAGCCTTTTGCGATGATGTTTTCGCTCGAGGGGCTTGGGATTCAGTGGTATATCCTGCCGGCTTCGTTACTGGGCTCTTTTTTTGTGCCGCGCTTCTGGTGCCGCCTGTTTTGCCCGGTTGGGCTGTATCTGAATGAAATGGTGCGCTTGCGGCGCCGTGTTCGCGCATGGTTTGGATCGGGAAGCACCCGGAAAGGTTGAAGAAATGGTAAAAAAGGACAAACCCTGGCATTTGAAATTTACCTGGACGCTTTCGATCCTGATGCTGTTGCTGGTATTTGGTTTCTTTTACCAGTCATTCGAGGAAATGCGGAAGATTGCTCCAGTACAAGTTGCAGTGGAAAGGACTAGTGGATCAGCAATGCAGGAGGAACCTGAGGCGACTGACCAGGATTGAAGTCGATTCTCAGACCGTTAACCGACTATCGCTTTAGCTCAGGCTATTAAATAATATGGTAAAGGAGTCTCCATCACTTATGGAACAATCAAAAAAGGACATGGGCACCATCGCAGCACTAATGCTCAGAATGAAAGAAACCCGCCTGCCGCGGGCAAAGCGCTTGCTGGAAAAAGTCAATGGGGGCGATATGCTCAGCGATAGCGATATTCGGTTCCTCAAAAGAGTGTATGACGACAGCAGGGGTAACCAGCTACTGGTCAAGCGTAATCCTGAGTACCACGGGCTTATCAGTAGTTTTATTGATCTGTATACCGAAATCATCACAAAAGGCCTGGAAAACGAGAAGTTGCATTGAGCATGGCGGAAAAATACAAATTTAGTAACTTGCAACAGATCTGGGGCACCCGGGGCATACTCGAGGTCAACCTCAATGATCTTTACCCAAAACCCGGGCAAGATGCCGATGGAAATTTGGTGCCCACTGCAATCAAACCGGTAAAACATGATACCGGCGAGGTTTATCGCTTGCTCAAGCCTTATGTTTCTGTCCGCTTTCGAGACCAGTTTAAAGCTGTGGTACCTCTGGCGGCTTATCTCGCCCTGTTTTTAATCGTGGTTTTGCGCCAGCCTGTCGACGATGCACTGTTGCTTACGGCAGGGTTATTTTCGGTCATTGTCGGACTGATGTTATTCATGGAAGGGCTGCGCATAGGCCTGATGCCATTTGGAACGATCATCGGGCATAGCCTGCCGCAGCACTCACCCTTGCCACTGGTATTGGTAATCACGTTTTTGCTGGGAATCGGGGTCACGTTTGCCGAGCCCGCCATTGGTGCGCTGCAAGCCGCAGGTGCCAATATATCGGTCGAGCGCGCACCCTACCTTTATGCGTTGTTGAACGACTGGTCGGGTGTGTTGGTGCTGGTCGTTGGTGCAGCGGTTGGTCTTGCTGCGGTCCTGGGTACCCTGCGGTTTCTATATGACTGGAGTCTGAAACCGTTGATTTATGCATCACTTTTACCGGTGCTTGTTATGACCCTTTATGCATCGACCGATCCCAATCTGACCAGTGCGCTGGGGCTGGCCTGGGACGCCGGTGCAGTAACAACAGGGCCTGTGACCGTGCCACTGGTCCTGTCGTTGGGCATCGGTATCGCCGCGGCCGTTGGCAATGGTGACTCCGGTCTTTCCGGTTTTGGTATCGTGACACTTGCGTCATTGTTTCCGATAACCGGCGTGATGCTGTTGACACTCTTCCTGGTAAACACAATTACACCTGCCGAAATCATTGCATCGGCACAGGCCGCAGCTGCGGCGGTTGATACAACATTATTAGCCTGGCACCAGCGCAGCCCGGGACATGAAATCATACTTGGTATTCGCGCGATTTTGCCGCTGGTTCTGTTTTTGTTCCTGGTCCTTAAATTTATCCTGCGTGAAAAGCTGCCGCATGTACGGGAGACCATTCTTGGAATTTCCCTGACCATCGTCGGCATGTGCATTTTCAATATCGGTCTGACCTATGGTTTATCCAAACTTGGTGGTAATGCGGGTAGCCTGGTGCCATCGGCATTCATGGGTATTCCGGGTGTAGAAGACTCACCCATCTATGCCTACGGGGCCGGTCTTGTTATCGCCCTTGTGTTTGCCTGGATACTGGGGTTTGGCGCCACGGTTGCGGAACCCGCGCTCAATGCCCTGGGTATCACAACAGAAGAGCTGACCAATGGTGTGTTCAAAAAGAAAAAGTTGATCATCGCGGTTTCTTTTGGTGTGGCATTTGGTATCTGTCTCGGTCTTGCCAAGTTGATATTTGACTGGCCGCTGGTCTGGCTGGTTGTTCCAGGCTATGTGATCGCGATTTTGTTGACGGCGCTGTCCAGTGAGACCTTTGTAAATATTGCGTGGGACAGCGCCGGGGTGACGACCGGACCGATCACCGTGCCACTGGTGCTCGCCATGGGGCTGGGGTTTGGAAACGCCACCGATGCGATCGAGGGTTTCGGTATTTTGTGTATGGCCTCAATCGGGCCGATTATCAGCGTGATGATCACGGGTCTCTGGTCGCAATACGTTGTCGTCCGTCAGGCCAAAGCCGCGGAAAAAGCCGCAGAAAAGGCTACGGCCTTTATTACCTGAAACGAGGTTCAAAACATCCTATGAGTTAACATACTATTGCGCTATTGACTGACGTGGTCCTGGTTACGTGCGTGGTCGGAAATGGCAAAGGCGAAGAAGTCGTCAGGGCAGCACGCGGTGCGGGTGCCGGCGGTGCACTTATCCATTCAGCACGGGGGGTTGGTATCCGGGAACGGATGGGTCTGCTCGGCATTGCCATTGACGCGGAGAAAGACGTGGTCGATATGCTGGTCGGTAGTGATCAGGCCGAACTGGTTGCCCACACGATCTGTAACGAGGTCGAGTTGGGCCGGCCGGGAGGCGGGTTTGTTTACCTGACCCCGCTCGAGGCGGCTGCCACCTATCTGCCCAGCGAGATCCGCAACCGGCTCAGGGAACAGGACAGATGACCTCAGCTACCAGGGAAAACGCAGGCCTTGGGTCATCAAAGTTTCCGGCCAGCCGAAAAATCACCTGCGTGGTTCCAGACGACGGCACCGATCGCATGTTGATCCGGGCATTGCGCGAAGACAAGAACATCCTTACAGCCATAAGCAGGCCCTGCAGAGGTATTGGTATGTTGCGCCAGAGCCTGCCGAGAACCGGACGGTTGCCGGAATCGGAGCTTGTACGCATGGTAAGTGTTATTGTGCCGGATGCCGGGGTACACGAAACGTTTGAATACATCCACGAACTTGCCGGCATCGGCAAGCCCGGAGGTGGCGCGATGTGGCTAGGTCAGGCCCTGTCGGCCACGCGCTATACATTACCGGACGAAGTCCCCGAGGAAGCGATCCATAAGAAGCCTGGTTGATACCGGGAGACGGCTGAAATTTGTTACCGGGATCGGTCGCGCCGGGTTGCTTGCAAGTGCGAGCCTGTTATTGATGTTACCAATCTGAACATTGGTGTAGACTGAAATTTACTCTGAACGAATGAGGTAAACATGCTTGAATATGCCGCTTTAGCATTGTTGATCACCATGGTCACATTCATGATCTACCTGGTTATTTATATCCATGACATACCCTATGAAATCGCGAAAAAGCGTGGTCACCCCCACCAGGATGCAATCCATATCGCAGGCTGGGTTAGCCTGTTCCTGTTACACACGATCTGGCCCTTGTTATGGATTTGGGCTTATCTCTACAAACCCGGTGAGAAATTCTTACAAATGGAGGTGACGGGTGCCGGTTCTGAGGATCAGGGGAAGAGGATTGAGCAGCTTGAAGGGCAGGTTAACTCCCTTGCAACGGCGTTGAGCGAGATTAAAGCTGGGTTAGCGCAAGAGCAGATTACGGAGAATCAAAATGGTTGAAGTACTGGTCATCGTCTACTCCATGATCATGTGGATCGTATTCAAGGTATTCAAAGTTCCGGTCAACAAGTGGACCGGGACCACCGCGGTACTGGGCGGCGTGGTCAGTATTGGATTCTTATTGCTGATGATGGGTATGTATCACCCCTTCACCAAGGAGGCTCGAATCTATTCGCTGACCACACCGGTACTGCCTACGGTCAAGGGCCGCGTCGTCGAGGTCAACGTCAAGACGGGTGACAGGATCAACGCTGGAGATGTACTGTTCCGTATTGACCAGGAGCCCTTCCAGTACGCAGTGGATCAGTTGGAGGCGGATCTTTCATTGGCTGTAAGCAACCTCGTTGATGCGACGGAGTTATTTGAAAAGCAGTTTGCATCGGCGAAAGATGTGGAGCGGATCCAGGCGTCAGTGGACAGCCTGACGGCGCAGCTTGCCAATGCCCGTTTTGAGTTGTCAGAGACTGATGTACGGGCGCAAAGTGATGGCTATGTGGCGCAGGTCCGCCTGCGGCCAGGCGTCCTTGCGGTCCCCATGCCCTTTAGTCCACTGATGACCTTCGTACACGACCAGGACAGCTTCCTGCTGGGCGGATTCCAGCAAAACCCCTTGCAGAACATTCAACCTGGTTTTGAGGCGGAAGTGATCTTTATTGCCCTTCCCGGCAAGGTCTTTACCGCTTCGGTCAACGGCATGGCCGAGATCATGGCACAGGGTCAGTTGTTGCCTGATGGAAAATTGGTAAAACTCGAGGGAGTCACACCTCCAGGGCGTGTGCTCGTAAGGATTGATATCCAGGATGACCTGTCAGCTTACCAGTTGCCAACTGGCGCCAAGGCCTATGTCGCCGTCTATTCAGGCACCTGGAAACCAGTGGCGATAATCAGAAAAGTAATACTGCGGGTCATGAGTTGGGAAAATTACCTGTTTTCAATTGTCAGTTGAATGAATAGAAACAGATTTCCAACGCAGCCTGTTGTAGAGGTTTGGCTGGCTGGTTAACAGTACACTTAACCAAAACCATCACCATTGAGCGTCTGGGTCATTTCCGCGGCGCCATAACTTTTATGTACCAGGGAATTGGTCGGCTTTGGGATTGGATTGGCGTAATCAGGGTTTTGACCCGGCTAATGATCCGAACAACAATTGCTTAAAGGAGTATGTAATGCTTGAGCAGAGCCAACACTATTTTCATGCCGCGGCCGACGTCCTGGGTTTGGACAGCAAAATAAGAGATGTCCTCCTGACCCCCATGCGTGTTGTAAAGATCGAAATTATCATCGACAGGGATGAAGGCGGGATTGACCATTATCGCGGCTATCGCGTTCAGCACAATAACGCTCGCGGCCCCATGAAATGCGGCTTGCGGTACCACCCTTCCGTGGATGAGGAAGAGGCGACCGCATTGGCCACTTTGATGACCTGGAAAACGGCCGTGGTCGGAATTCCGTATGGCGGCGCCAAGGGTGGTATTGATTGTGATCCAGCTGAAATGACCAGATCCGAGTTGCAGGCGGTGACCCGCAGGTTTGTCGAGTTAACCAGGGACATCATAGGGCCAACTCTTGATATTCCTGCCCCGGACGTGAACACGAACGCCGAGATCATGGGTTGGATCATGGATGAGTATTCCAAGTACGAAGGATTCTCACCCGGTGTCGTCACCGGCAAACCCGTGCATCTGTTTGGCTCCGATGGCCGTGAGGAGGCTACTGGCCGTGGTGTCATGCTGGTCCTCGAGGATCTGTTGGCAGAGGCGGGCCGTTCGCTCGAAGGCATTACCGTGGCAATACAGGGTTTTGGCAATGTCGGTAGCCATGCGGCCCGGTTGATAGCTGAAAAGGGTGCAAAAATCGTAGCAGTCGGTGACCATGCCGGTGGGGTCTCAAGCGATGATGGTCTGGATGTGGTTGCGCTTTCGAAGTGGGTGGCGGAGCACCGGACCGTCAAGGGCTTCCCCGGTGCTGAAGCATTCAATGGACCCGAGGTGCTTACCTGGGAAGCAGATGTGCTGATCCCGGCTGCGCTCGGCGATGTGCTGACAAAAGACAACGCCCATGACGTACAGGCCCGGTTTATCGTCGAAGGCGCCAACGCCCCGACCACACCCGAGGCCGATGAAATTTTCCACCAGCGTGGCATTCTGCTGGCTCCGGATATCCTTGCCAATGCCGGCGGCGTCACGGTCAGTTACTTTGAATGGGTCCAGAATATCCAGCGGTTCAAGTGGGACGTTGACCGGATCAATCTTGAATTGGAGAAGATCATGCACCAGGCTTACCGGGATGTTTCAGCCGTGGCACGGGAAAAATCCCTGGATATGCGCACGGCAGCTTTTGTACTCGCGATACGTCGTGTGGCGAAGGCCGCACTGGCGCGCACACCGCTACGGGCGGAAATACCTGAACTGAGAGACTAACCCGGACATTTCACCAAGGCGGATCGCAAAATGACAAATCTGTTGTCTCATCAAGAGAGTGAGCGTGTTTTTGAGTATTTCTCGCTTTACAGTTTGTCCTATCCGGTTTTGCACGGCATCTGGCTTCACATTTCGACCGTTCTCGCACATCCATGTGCTTCACGGCACCGGGACTCCTGTCCAATGGCCGATCCTTCTTGAACCATAGCTACGGCTATGATTCTGCAAACGATCGACCCAACTGTTTCGCCAGCTACAGCGCAAACTCCGGATCCTTGGTGAAATGTCCGGGCTAGCTGAAGCTCCATTCCAAGGTATCACATGTTTAAGCCTGGTCCTGATGCCAGGCAGGGCTGTACTGACGCACACTCTCGGTGAGGACAGTCATATGTTGGGGATCGACCTCGGGTGTGATTCCGTGCCCCAGGTTGAATACATGGCCGTTGCCTTTACCAAAACTGGCCAGGGTCTCTTTTACCCGCTGCTCGATGACACCGGGATTCGTCAGCATGATGGCGGGGTCGAGGTTTCCCTGCAGGGAGACACGATTACCCACCCTGGCTTTTGCCTCGCTAAGTGTGATGGTCCAGTCCACGCCCAGGCCATCACAGCCGGTGTCAGCCAGCACTTCGAGGTGGGCATTGCAGCCTTTGCAAAATAACACGACCGGAATGCGTGTGCCGTCGTATGTACGGTGTAAGCCAGCAACGATTTTTTCCAGGTAACGCAAGGAGAAATCCCGGAACATGTCCGGTGCCAGCGCACCGCCCCAGGTGTCAAAAATCTGTACCGCCTGCGCCCCGCTCTCAATTTGTGCATTGAGGTAACCGGTCACAGCACCAGCCAATTTGTCGAGCAACAGGTGGGCGGTCTCCGGTTCGCCGTAGAGCATGTTCTTGATCTTTGAAAAACTCTTGCTGGATCCGCCTTCGACCATGTAGGTCGCCAGCGTCCACGGACTGCCGCTGAAACCGATCAGGGGGACTTCGCCGTTGAGTTCTTTTCTGATCAACGCGACTGCGTCCATGACATAGGCCAGCGATTTTGCAGGATCCGGGTGCCGCAGTCTTTCGACGTCTTCAGCGTTGCTGACCACCTGTTCAAACCTGGGGCCTTCGCCTTCGACAAAATACAGTCCCAGACCCATCGCGTCAGGTATGGTCAGGATGTCGGAAAACAGGATGGCGGCATCCAGCGGAAATCTGCGCAGCGGTTGCAGCGTCACTTCACAGGCGAGTTCCGGGTTGGTACACAGGTTCATAAAACTGCCGGCCTGTTTACGAAGCTGCCGGTATTCAGGCAGATAGCGCCCCGCCTGGCGCATCACCCAGATGGGGGTCCGTGCGGTTGGTTGACGTAGTAATGCCCTGATATACGTATCGTTTTTCATTGGTAAACTCATGTTTTTCCTATTGAATTAAGTTATTGGGATGTTGTTTGGCAGGCCACGATGGCTGTGCTGATCTGGGCTTCATCAGATGAACTGTCGATTATCCCCTGACCGGCTGATTTAACCAGGATCAGCCTGCTGGAGCCCGCGACAGCTTTCTTATCCAGCTTCATGGCATCGAGAATTGAACGGGGATCCATGCTGCCCGGTAACTCAAGAGGCAAGCCAAAAGACAGCAGCAGCGCCGCAAGGCGATCACCCAGGCCGGAATTACAAATGCCACGTTGTTCACTCAATCTGGCGGCGACCATCATGCCAATGGATACCGCTTCTCCATGCAGGTAACGGCGGTATTGGGTGAGGGTTTCCAGTGCGTGGGCAAAACTGTGACCAAAATTCAACAGTGCCCGCTGGCCAGCCTCGCGTTCGTCTTTTGCGACCAAGGTGGCCTTGTTGGCCACACTCTTCCTGATCATCGTGATCAGGGTTTCGGGATCCCTGTCATTGATCTCGTTTACGTGTTGTTCAAGCCAATACAAAAAACCGGCATCACGTATAACCGCTATCTTGACGACCTCTGCCAGACCTGCCGAAAATTCACGCGCGGGCAGGGTATTGAGCGTGTCAATATCGATCAGGACTGCGTCTGGTTGGTGAAATGCACCCACCAGGTTTTTTCCCCGTGGATGGTTGAAGCCAGTTTTTCCGCCCACCGAAGCATCAACCTGTGCCAGCAGCGTGGTGGGCACCTGGATGAACCGGATACCCCGCATATAGCTGGCGGCTGCAAAGCCACCCAAATCACCGATGACGCCGCCGCCGAGGGTCAGCAGGGTAACATCCCGGGTAGCACGGATTTCAACCAGTCTGTCAATGATCTGTAACCAGTAGTGGCTGGTTTTGTATGACTCGCCGTCTGGCAAAACCAGCTGGTGCACTTTGGCACCCGCCACTGAATCCCGGAGCATTTCAAGGTAAAGCGGCGCGACCGTTTCATTACTGACGATCAGGGCTGCACCCGCGGTTGGAATATTGATAGCAGGGGTGACTTTGCCGAGCATGCCGGCGCCGATAAAAACGCTGTAACGCCGGTCTGCCAATTCGATATCAACGGTCTGCATTGAATGGTTCCAATTGTTCAAGAATGGCACAAGATAAGGATTTCGCGGTGGTGTATACACTCTCATTGCTGGTCTGAAAAACCAGGTCAGCGCTGGCATCGTAAAGCGGATCGCGCACCCTTGCCAGGTGGCCTAGCCGCTGCAACTTGTCATCTGCCTGCAACAATGGCCGGCTCTTGTCCTGGCTGAGTCGTTTGAGTTGATGTTCTACGCTGGTTTTAAGGTATACAACAAATCCCATGGTGCGGAGTATGCGGCGGTTTTCCGCGGCGCAGACCACGCCGCCGCCAGTGGAAATCAACACGCCCTTCTTTACGGCCAGTTGGTTCAGAAGCCGGGTTTCCCGCTGGCGGAACCCTGATTCACCTTCGACATCAAATATCAGGTTGACGCTGGCGCCGGTGATACTTTCAAGTTCCTGATCACAGTCAAAAAAATTCAAATTGAGCATTTCAGCCAACCGTTTTCCGATCGTGGTTTTGCCTGATCCCATGGGACCGATCAGAAAAATGTTTGGGACTGAGCTGTTCATATTTTCTTGCCCTGGCTCCATTTACCCCGTGCAAGCTTGCATGGCTTTGGTTACCATTGCCCCGACCCGAATAACTGCTGTGGTGACAGGCTTTATGCTTAGATTTTTTATCATTTTTTCAGTTTTGCTGATCGGACTGTTTACACTTGAGATTCTACAGCCGGCAGAAAAGTACGTCATCCTCCCATTCACATCCATGATTGCTGATATCAGTGTCTGGATCGTACAGGTGTTTGATGACAACGTCATTGCAACCGGCAATGTCATCCGTGACCAGGTCTCGGGGTTTGGTGTGCGAATCGAGCGGGGCTGCAATGGCCTGGAGGCGGTAATTATTCTGTTTTCCGCGATTTTTGCATTTCCGGCACCTTTGAAAAACAAAATGATCGGGTTTGTAATCGGTTTTTTTGCCATCCAGTTACTCAACCTGGTCAGGATAATAAGCCTCTACTACCTTGGCCAGTGGAATTACACCGCGTTTGAATGGTTCCACCTCTATCTTTGGCAGGCACTGATCATACTCGATGCGTTGGTGGTATGGCTGATATGGCTGCGAACACTGCCCGCCCCGGGTGTCCGGCCGGATGACCCGGAGCCGGAACCCGCCTGATGCATATCCTGATCGCCGGTTGCGGTGATGTCGGCAATGCCCTGGCCTTGAAGCTGCTGCAGAATGACCATGTTGTGTATGGTCTGAAACGTGACATCTCGACCCTGCCTGCACAGGTGGAGGCTGTCCCGGCTGATCTGACGAACCCTTCCACGCTTACCGGACTGCCGGAAAACATCGACAGGCTGGTTTTCATGCCGACGCCGGCAAGTCGTGACCGGGCAGCCTATGAGGCCGTGTTTATCGACGGTTGGAAAAATTTGTGGTCCAGCCTTAAACAGCCACCGGGGCGCACAATCCTGGCTTCGAGTACTGCGGTTTTCGGCCACTCGGATGGCAGCATCGTGGATGAAAGGACACCGCCGGCACCTTGTCGTTTCAACGGCCAGGTGCTGTTGGATATGGAGCAGCTTGCGGCGTCCTGTACAGATCACCTGGTGGTCGTGCGGATAGCGGGAATATACGGACCCGGGCGGGAAGGTATGCTCAGACTAGCTGCTTCACCTGACCTTGAGATTCAATGTCATCCACCTTATTTCACTAACCGTATACACCTGGAAGATGTTTCCGCTGCGTTGCTGCACCTGTTGTTCGTTGCTGCACCTGATGGCCTGTATCTCGCCTGCGACGATCAGCCCGCCCCCAGGTATGAGGTGATGGAATGGCTCGCGAAGGCGTTGGGAAAATCTGCACCGACAGGGCTTACGGTTGCAAACGGGGCGGGCGGCAAACGGGTGGACAACCGGAGGTTACGGCGTAGCGGGTTCCGTCTGCGTTTTCCGGATTACCGAGCCGGTTATGGCGCGATCCTGGCCGGCACACGCAATAGGAGCAGTAATGAAACTACCAATTGAAGCAATTGAACGGCTCGAACAAGCCCTGCAGGCCGCACAGGGTGCGGGTGAACCTGAGCCAACAGCCATGTCGCTTGCGACTGGCAGCGCTACCGGAAAGGTATCGGTGCGTACCATGCTGATGAAAGATTTCGATGAAAATGGCTTTGTTTTCTACACCAACACCCGCAGCCACAAAGGGCAGCAACTCGACCAACACCCACAGGCTGCATTGTGCATATTATGGAAATCCATTTTTCGACAGGTGCTGGTAGAAGGGGAGGTCGAGCCGGTAACAGACGAGGAAGCGGATGACTATTTTGCCACGCGGCCACGTGACAGCCAGGTCGGCGCCTGGGCGTCGCTGCAGTCAGAAACCCTGGACAGCCGTGAGACACTCGAGCAGCGGGTAGCGGATTACGAACAGAAATTCGCTGGCCAGGACGTACCGAGGCCACCGCATTGGTCCGGATACCGTCTCAAACCCGAGATGATTGAATTCTGGTATGGAATGGAAAGCCGTCTGCACGACCGCTTCCGTTACACCCTGCAAAACGGCGAGTGGAATCGGCAGAGACTTTATCCGTGACTGCCAGCTGATTACCTACTCGGTGTAGAACTGTTGTCTGAATTCAAATTCAAAGGTGGCGCTTTGGCCTTCGGGTGTGACCGTTACGGTGAAATCAAAGGTTTCCATGTTTCTGACCGTTAACTCGCCGATGTAGTAAATGGCCCCTTCACCCTCATTGATTACCCGCATGTCGACGTTACGGGTCTGCCCGGTCAGGTTGCGGCCGGTGACGGTCACGCCGGCTTGCACGGCGGACGGTGCATTGTCGCCGTTGTTTTTCATCACCGAAATGTTGATCAGGCCACGGCTGTCTGAACGGCGAATACCGTAAGCCCGTGCAATTTCCGGTGTGATCAGGCTGGAGCTCAGGGCGTTGTAATGAACCGCATACTCGCCGAATTCCCGAGCCTGTTGCGCGAAGGCTGGCAACGAAGCCAATGTGGCCAACAGAACGAATGTTCTCAATAGTCTTTTCATCTTCAATATCCTTTCCGAAACATCAGTTTGTATCCAATTGCCGGGGCAACGGGCAAAAACGGAGACATCCGGATATGCGCCGCAAGTGTACTGTCATCCCTATAAAGCAGGATCAGCGAGCAAACAAGCTGTTAGCTGCAAGGCAACGGTTCGAAGGCATAGTGGTGCTACGCCGAGAAACGCTAACACAGCAGATGACAGCTTGTTTGCTCGCCCTGCGGGTGGTCACCAGAATGTCCATCACGGTGTTGCATGCACTTGACGTAGCACCACTATGCCCGCGCGAATGCGCCTTGCGCTGAACATTCTGGTGACCACTGATCTTACTTTATAGGGTTGACAGCACACCATTACCTACCATCCTAGCAGAAGTAACAGGAATCGCAGTGCTATCAGCGCAAACAGCGGCGAAAGGTCGATACCGCCGAGTGGCGGGATCAACTTCGTAATGGGCTTCAACACCGGTTCGGTCAGCTGGTAAATCAGCGGTATCAACGGGTGACGGGACTGGCTCCCAATCCAGCTGACGAGTACCCTGGCAATGATCAGCACAAAATAGGTGATCAGTAGCGCGACCAGCAATTTTTTGACTGCGAACAGCAGCATAAACTGAAATCCAAAGCCTGCCTGGCTCAATTGGCTGATGATCGCAAGTTGTGCCAACTCCAGCAGCAGCATGACCACCACCGAGGCGGTATCCAGTTGGCCAATTGACGGTATGACGCGGCGCGCCGGAAGCAGCACCGGGTTGGTGACCATGACCAGGAACTGGCACAGGGGGTTATAAAAATCAGCACGGACCCACTGCAACAGCAAGCGTAACAGTATGGCGGCAATATACAGATCCATCAGGGTGCTGACCAGGTATATGAGTGCGCCCGACGGATTCATGCTGCTGCTCCACTATCTGCAAGTTCCCGGCTCCGCCTGGTGGCGGCAGTGATGGCTGAATCCACCAGTTGTTCAAAATGGTCGGACTCGAGTTTTTCCAGCGCTGCCTCGGTCGTACCACCCTTGGTCGCCACGCTTTGGCGGAGTTCGACCACATCCAGGTCACTCTGAACCGCCAGGGCGCCGGCGCCGTGGGCGGTGTGCAGTGCGAGTTTGGCAGCGACTTCCGCCGGCAAGCCCAGGCGGGTACCGGCGTTTCGAATGGTTTCGATCAGGTAATAGAAATAAGCGGGGCCGCTGCCCGATACCGCGGTCACCACATCCAGCAGGCCTTCTTCTTCAAGCCAGACGATTTCGCCGGCTGCCTGCATCAAGTTGCTTGCCATATCCCGCTGCGCCGGTGTGCAGTTTTCCTGCGCGTACATCCCGGTGATGCCGAGACCGATCAGGGCAGGGGTGTTTGGCATCGTACGTACGATCGGTGGGTTGGCTTCCATCTGTGCCGCGATCTTGTTGATGGGAAACCCAGCAACAATAGAAATGACCATTTGCCGGTGGCTGACGAGTCCGCCGATCTCTGCCAACACATCGGGAAGAATCTGCGGTTTGACCGCCAGCACGATCGCATCCATCCCCTTGATTGCAGCAGCGGCCTGTCCGAAACATTTTACCGGCCACCGCTGTTCCAATCGGTCCCTGGCGGCTTCGCGCGGTTCGGCAACCTGTATTCTGACTTTATGGCTGGCGGCGACCAGTCCGCTGATGAGTGCGGTGGCCATGTTGCCCCCCCCTATTAACGCTATCCTCATACCGTATTCCTGAAGTTCATGTATCACGTTTTCCAAGTAAATCCGTACCTATCCGCACCATGGTGCTGCCTTCATGGATTGCTGTTTCCAGGTCTGCTGACATGCCCATCGACAACGTGTCAACAACATGGCCGCTGTCTTTCAGTTCATCGAACAAGGTCCTGACCCTGCGGAAACTGTCGTGCTGTTGTTCCGGGTCTGCCGAAAACCTGGGGATGGCCATCAAACCTCTCAGCCGTATATTTTCAAGACCTTTTGCGAGTGCTGCCAATTGCAAAATATCCTCAGGGGACGCCCCGGCTTTTTGTGGTTCCCGGTCTATATTGACCTGCAAGCATATGTCAAGGAGGCCGAGCTTGTCCGGACGTTGAAGCGACAGTCGTTTCAGAATCTTGTCCCTGTCGACACTCTGCACCCACCGGAAATTTTCCGCTATGGCACGCGTCTTGTTGGACTGTATAACACCGACATAATGCCACTGTATATCAATACCCTCCAGTTTCGACTGTTTGTCCAAGGCTTCCTGGAGCTGGTTTTCACCAAATGCGGTCACGCCCAATTGGTGCAAAGCCAGAATTTTACTTGCCGGGTGCTTTTTGCTGACAGCCAGAAGTGACACGGCATCGGACGATCTCCCGGCTGAAATACAGGCCTTTTGTATTCTGTGACGTACAGAGTGCAGTCTTTCCAGTAAGTCATTCATGTTGCAGCGGGTATATGCATTGATCTATTGTTAACATGTTGCCAAAACCAGTGATTCGGTTTCATGCATAGTCCTATTTTGAGTCATAATGCATTGTAACGCGACCTGCATCCCGACAAGGAGGGTTTATGGATATCGCTGAACTGCTGGCCTTTTCAGTCAAAAACAAGGCTTCGGATCTTCACCTTTCATCCGGTTTGCCACCGATGATTCGCGTCGATGGTGACCTGCGCCGTCTGAATGTGCCTGCACTGGACAATCAGCAATTGACCGAACTGCTTTACAGCACCATGAGCGATCATCAGCGGCGCGATTTTGAAGCAAACCTGGAAGTTGATTTTTCCTATGCCATCTCAGGGCTTGCCCGTTTTCGTGTGAATTGTTTCCACCAGGACCGTGGCGTTGGCGGAGCGTTCCGCACCATTCCCGCAGCGGTGTTGACGCTCGAGGATATCGGCGCACCACCCTCGTTCAAGGATATTATCGACGTTCCGCGGGGACTGGTGCTGGTTACCGGGCCGACCGGTTCAGGTAAATCCACCACCCTGGCAGCGATGATTGACCATCTCAATACCAGCGTGTCGGGGCATATTCTGACCATTGAGGACCCGATTGAATTTGTGCATACCTCGCGCAAGAGCCTGATCAATCAACGTGAGGTGCACCGGGATACCCATGGTTTCAACCAGGCGTTGCGGTCAGCGCTGCGTGAAGACCCGGATATTATTCTGGTCGGTGAAATGCGCGATATCGAAACCATCCGCCTGGCGTTGACGGCGGCGGAAACCGGTCACCTGGTGTTTGCGACCCTGCATACAAGTTCAGCTGCCAAGACCATCGACCGTATCATCGATGTTTTCCCCGCAGGTGAAAAATCAATGGTTCGATCAATGCTGTCGGAGTCATTGCGCGCCGTTATTGCACAGACGCTGATGAAACGCATTAATGGTGGCCGGATTGCTGCGCATGAGATCATGCTGGCCACGCCGGCGATCAGGAATCTGATCCGTGAAGACAAGGTCGCACAGATGTACTCGGCCATCCAGACTGGACAGAGTGTTGGTATGCACACGCTGGACCAATACCTGGAAGGCTTGGTCCGCAGGGGAATCGTTGCCCGCCAGGAGGCGGCCAGGAAGGCAGTGGATCGCAAATTGTTCATGTAAAAAATTAGCCCGAACATTTCACCAAGGCGGACGAAAAATGATAAATTTATTACTGAATCAGACAAATATGAGTGTATTGGATTGTTACTGGCGGGTACAGTTTGTCCTATCCGGTTGTGCGCAGCATCTGGCTTCACATTTCGACCGATCCCTCTCAAACCATAGCTACCGCTATGCTTTTTCGAACGATCGACCAAACTGTTTCGCCAGCTACAGCGCACAACCGGATCCCTGATGAAATGTTCGGGTTAGGGCGATTTGTTCCCCCGGAGGTAGAATGGCGTTTTGAAATGGAGATGCTGAAATGAGCGTAGTCAGAGCCTGGATGCAGAAACTACATGACGAAAAAGGTTCCGACCTTTTTGTCACGGCCGATGCGCCCCCATGCATCAAGGTCAACGGCAAGATTCGTCCGATCTCAACCGAGGTTTTGCTACCTGACGAGGTTAGCGAAATCGTTCACAGTATCATGACGGAAAAACAGGTCCAGGAATTCGATCAAACACTTGAATGCCAGTTCGCCTATTCACTTGGAGAAGAGGTCCGGTTCCGTGTAAGTGCGTTTTACCAACAGGGGTTTGTAGGCATGGTATGCCGGCGTATCGAAACCACGATCCCGACCTTTGAGGAACTGGGGCTGCCGGAATTACTGACCGATCTGTCACTCACCAAACGCGGAATCGTATTGCTTGTGGGTGCCACCGGTACAGGCAAATCCACGACCCTGGCCTCCATGATCGGTTATCGGAACAAGCGAATGTCCGGCCATATCATCTCCGTTGAGGACCCGATCGAGTATGTGCATTTCCATGGCAAAAGCCTGGTTACCCAGCGAGAAGTCGGTATTGATACAGCTTCGTTTGAAGTGGCCTTGCGGAACACCCTGCGACAGGCACCTGACGTTATCATGATCGGTGAAATTCGCACCCGTGAAACCATGGAACACGCGATTACGTTTGCTGAAACGGGCCACCTGGTGCTGTGTACCTTGCATGCCAATAACTCCAACCAGGCACTGGACCGGATTCTGCATTTTTTCCCGGAAGATGCCAAAGAACAGGTTCTGCTGGACCTGTCATTCAACATGCGCGCCGTCATTGCCCAGCAATTGATTCCCTCGGCAGATCAGACCCGGCGTTGGGCCGCAGTTGAGGTGTTACTCGCCACGCCGTTGGTGCAGGAAAAAGTCCGCAATGGCGAGATTACTGAACTAAAAAACGTTATACGGGATTCCAACCACCACGGAATGATCACTTTCGACCAGTGCCTGGTCGGCATGTATAAAGAAGGTAAGATTACCTATGACCAGGCCGTCCGGCATGCCGACTCGGCCAACGAAGTAAGGCTGGCGGTGAAAATGTCAGAAGGTGGTGACGCTGAATCCCTCGCAGAGCGTCTTAAAGACGTGGAAATTCTGGATATTTAACCCGGGTGACCTTATTGGGCCCGCACAGGCTAACAGGTAGTTGACGTGCGTATTTTGATAATTGAAGACAATCCGGATATTGCCGCCAATATTGGCGACTATCTTGATGAAAAAGGCCATACCGTTGATTTTGCCGGTGATGGCATCACGGGATTGCACCTGGCAATCGTCAATGATTTTGATGCAATAGTGCTGGATCTGGCACTACCGGGAATGGATGGCCTGGAGGTTTGCCGCAAGCTGCGCCAGGATGCCGGAAAAAACACGCCGGTACTGATGTTGACCGCCAGGGACCGCCTGGAGGACAAACTGGCCGGTTTTGAAACCGGGGCCGATGACTACCTGGTCAAACCTTTCGAGTTGCAGGAAGTTGAGGTCAGGCTTGAGGTCCTGGTCACCAGGGGTCTACGGCGCGCCAGCAAGGAGATCAAGATCGGTGACTTGTTATTTAACGTGGATACCCTGATCGTCACACGCAAGGAAGACGAAATAGATCTGAACCCCATTGGGCTAAAGCTGTTGCGCTGCCTGATGGAGGCCTCCCCTAACGTGGTCACACGTACCGAGCTGGAAAAAGAGGTGTGGGGTGAGGAAATGCCTGACAGCGACAGTCTGCGTGTACATATTCACTCTTTGCGGGCTGCGATTGATAAACCTTACGGCAGCAAAATGATCCAGACCCGCCACGGCATCGGTTACCGTCTGCTGGAGTCAAATGCAGTACAGACGTAGGCTTCGCAGCCGTATCATATTATCTTTTCTGCTGTTTGGAACGTTGCTCAGCGGCCTGTTTGCCATCAGTACGCTGTTTCTGCAGAGCAATCTTGAAGACCAGCTGATCGGTGCGACCCTGAAACAGGAACTGGATGATTACCTGGTCCAGCTACACATAGACCCAACGCTGGTCGAACCTTTCCATACACGGATCCAGGGGTATGTCACCCGGCCCGGCGACCCCCATCACAGCGTCATCGCGCAGATACGGGTTCTTGATACCGGTGTGCATGAAGTTGAGACGACAGAGGGCTTTTTCAAAGCCGCTGTGCGTAAGGACGACGATTTGTGGGCGTTTTTGATTTACGACATCACCGAGAACCAACGCCTGACCAATCAGCTTGTCTGGTCACTTGCGGGTGCGGTATTGGCATTTTCGCTGTTGTCACTGGCGCTGGGATTGTGGTCGTCCAGCAGGGTGATGAAGCCGGTCACTGATCTCGCTGAACGTTTAGGTCATCTGGGTGAGGAGACGCCGTCGCCCGGTCTGGCAAGGTGGTTTCCGGATGACGAGGTCGGCCAACTGGCGGCAGCGCTGGACGCCTATGCGGAGCGTGTCCACCACCTGGTTGAAAGGGACCGTGAATTCAATGCGGATGTAAGTCATGAACTCAGAACACCGCTGGCGGTTATCTCCGGTGCCACCGAATTACTGCTTGCGCAACCGGATTTGCCGGAGAAAATCAAGACACGGGTTTTGCGCATTGCCCGGGCGGCACGGCAGTCTACGGACATAACCACCGCTCTTTTGCACCTGGTACGCGCCGAGCGGGGCACCAACCAGGATAGCCAGGCCCATAACGTGTGCAGTATCGTGAACAAATTGTTACATCTGCATGAGCCTTTACTGGACAACCGGCCGCTCGAACTGAAAGTCGTAGAAGAAGACAAGGTCAGTGTCATTGCACCGGAATCTGTTATCGCGGTAACCATCGGCAACCTGATCAGCAACGCCATCCGCTACACACCTGCCGGTGAAATCGTGTGCACCATCGGTAGCGGCAGGGTGGTGGTGGAAGATACCGGTCCGGGTATTCCTGAAAAAGAGTTGTCACAGGTCATGAAGCGGCATTATCGTGGCGAGGGTGTTTCCGGTAAAGGCTCCGGCCTGGGTCTGGCCATCGTTGCCCGCCTGTGCGAGTTATATGGTTGGTCGATCCGTTTTGAAAACCGGACAAGTGGTGGCTTACGTGCAGAATTAAAGTTTTTCGGCAGCCAACAACAGTAAGGTACCCTCTTTATGGCCATCATGAATTGCCCGGCGTGTGATGAACGGATTTCCAATAAGTCCGGCCTGTGCCCGCATTGCAGTATTCAAATCAACGAGGTCGACGAGGAACGGGTAAGGGAATTACGCCGCCGCAAGCTCAGGGATAACGTGTACCATATGAAGATGTCCAGTTATGCGGCGCTGACGCTGCTGTTGATCGCGTTTGGCTGGTACCTGGCGGATACATCGTGGTTTCAGCATCAGTCTTCAATGGGCCCATACATACTGTTCGCAATCGGGGCAGTCGCCTACATGGTAATACGGGTTTTCCTGTTCAGGTTCAAGATGGCACTGCGAAGACTCAATTGATACCTGCAGGTAATCACCGCGAATAATCGCCGCGAGACGCGCCTCCCACAGTCTCGCCTTCTTTCACGTTCTCCGGGATACTGGTGCAACGGGCGGGCACAACACTATCAGGCGGGTGTTTTACTGGATTCGTTTGACCCGGACTGCGCTGTTATGGCCCGCTACATGCAAGCGCCAATTGCCCATAAAGCTTTTTGTGATGGTGACTTCAGGGTTTTGAACTGGCTTGATCCAGAAGTTGTCGTTTTCAGATTGTTTCCAGATCATGCCATTGGCCAGCGAGAACACGGTCTCACCACTCCAGCCGTTAAATGTGCCCACGATATTACTGGTAATGGTCTTGTCTTGTTCGGTTTCGTCCTTGCCTTTTATTTTTAACCCCCGGGTATCCTGTTGCGCACCGGTTATGGCGCCGGCGTATGCCGCACCCGCCGCCGCGGGACGCGCCGTTGCGTTTTCGAGTGTCGCGACTGAATGGCTGCGGACCCATTCGTTCAAGGCGGCCAATTCTTCATCGGTCAGTTTTCCAAGACCGGTTTCCTTGAATTCCCTGCCCGACATCCGCTCTTCCAGTGTAGAAAAACTGTCTGCGGCAGTGGCTGTAAGACTGATTGTAAGGACCAGGAAAAAAAATAACGGCTTATACATGTAATTGTCTCTGTAAATGAACGGCGCAAGTTTATCATGCAAGTTTGCATGGAAGCATTATCAACTTGAAATAAAGAAGACTGGTTAGATATGCAGGCTAACCCGCATATTGCACCAGTATCGCGGAAGCTGGCGCCAAACAGGTGCGAGAAGGTGAGACCAGGAACTGGTCGAGAAGCTGGCCTGGGCCACTGGGCGCCGGGCTGGACTGAAACCAATAGCCATAGCTATTGGTTGAGGGAAGCTCAAGTCCAGTCGTGCATGGACAAGCCAGGGCCGGGATAGGACTCGGGCCGGTGACAAACTGTACTTTTGGATTGATGGACAAATATGCCACATTGTTCCTGTAATTCAGTTGATTGGATGACGGCCCGAGGCCGACTGGTGCAATATGCGGGCTAAAGGTCTTGCTGGTAACGCACGTAAGGAATGCGTCCGTAGACGGATTCGAATGGATCCTGGATACCGGTGTCGGTTTTGCCCTTATCGTCTCCATTGGCGTTGAGTATGTTGGTGGTGCCAACGCTCAGGTTGGCATTCCAGGGTGCGCGCCAGGTAAAGTGAACATCAAAAGTCGTCACACTGTCCAGGTCATCCCGGTTCAGAAACTGTACCTGCTCACGATAAAAACCCTGGATGCCACCGCTGAAATCACCCTTGCTCCAGTCAAGATTCATCTGCGCGCTGTCAAACGGGTTGGCAATAGTCCAACTCTGTAAGCTCGGTGAATACAGGGAAGAGGCTTCATAGGAAGCGCCAAGGACGCGTGTGAGTTGAAGCCCCAGCTTCAAATCGCCCGCGCTGTCCATTGACAATCCCACCAGGAATTCCATATCAAGACCGGTGGTCTCACCTTTCAGGTAATTCAGGGGCAGGCCATCTGCAGGCGCCGGAGCCAACGGGTTACCGTACACCGGTGTTGTCAAGCCGGCACCCATTACCGGGCTGGCCATTGGTGCTGCCTGGCTGGTATAACCCTGCTGGTTGAAACTCGCCTCACGCTGAAACATGCTGACGGCAGTGCTGAAGCCGCCCTTGCCATAGCGCAAACCCATGGCTATCTGGTCTTGTTTCAAAACATTTGCCTGGTTGATGTAGTGGCAGTCAGATGCCCGGTATGAGCCCTGTTCGAGCACACCGTTCTGGCAGTGGATGCTGCCGAGTGGTTGGAACGAACCCCGGCTCTTGCCGGCGCCCAGGCTGGCGGTGATGTCCAGGTTGTCATTCAGGTGCAGGTTCAGAGAACTGTCGAGAAACACGGAACCGACGCCGGAAGATGACTTTTGCAGTCTGTTGTTGACACTCAGAGTCAGCGGCTCGGATAATTGTAATTCCAATTTGCGGGTTTCGGAACCACCGAGATCAAACGCGGGGTGGACCGGTGACGGCTCGTGTTGTATCGGAAAGGTAACCATGGATACATTGCTGTTATCCAAATGACCCGTGCCGAGCCGTTGGGTGTTGGCAATGCCGGTTTCATCAGCGTCAGCAAACGCAGGCATCAGACATACTACCCCGGCGGCCAACAGGCCGATGGAGCGTACAAATCTGTCTTGTGCTTTACGTTTCACCCCGTCCCCAATGTGTCGTGTGCCTCAGCATGTAACATTATAGAGTGCGCGGAGACACATTAGTTCTCAAACTAAGCATAGCAAAAACTATTGACAATTTCTGAAATTGTTTACCCGTTTTGCCTGATATACTGTGACTTTTACCGCATTTGAGATAGCAGTACGCCTCTAGCTCGGACATTTCACCAAGGCGGACCTTAAAATGATAAATTTGTCGTATCAGCAAGCGTGTAAGAGTGGTTTTGGGTATTTCTGGCAGTTACAGTCTGTCCTATCCGGTTTTGCACAGCATCTGGCTTCACATTTCGACCGATCCTTCTTGAACCATAGCTACTGCTATGATTCTGCAAACGATCGACCAAACTGTTTCGCCAGCTACAGCGCAAATCCCGGATCCTTGGTGAAATGTCCGGGCTAGGGTGATATCAACATGGTCAATTTGAAAACACCCGTGTGTGAATTCGGAAAAAATGCGATTGATTTCAAGCTGCCGGGTATCGACCGGCAGCAATGGACGCTGCAAAAATGCCGGGGTGAACGTGGTTTGCTGGTAGTGTTTATCAGCAACCACTGCCCGTATGTTAAAGCGATCCGTAAGAAACTGGTAAGGGATGCAAGAGCATTGATCGCGCTGGGGGTAAATTCGGTTGCCATTATGCCCAACGATACGGTCGCTTACCCTGAAGACTCATTTGCCAATATGTTGAAAATCTCGAATCAGTTCGATTTTCCCTTCCCTTATTTGCTGGATGGAACACAGCAGGTTGCGCGGGCCTACGGTGCGGTCTGTACCCCCGATTTTTTTGGATACAACGCGGATCTTGAATTACAGTATCGCGGACGTCTGGATGCGGCCGGCCCAGGATCCGATGATGACAGCCAGGAACGGGAATTGTTTAACGCCATGACACAGGTGGCCGAAACGGGTAATGGGCCAGAACAGCAGATTCCCTCGATGGGCTGTTCAATAAAGTGGCGCTCGCCCGATTGATTTCACCAACAGCGACGGGTGGACATTCATGTCCACCATCACAACTTAAAACAAGGCCACCGTAGGGTGGACATTCATGTCCACCATTACAGCTTAAAACACGGCCACCGTAGGGTGGACATTCATGTCCACCATCACAGCTTAAAACACGGCCACCGTAGGGTGGACATTCATGTCCACCATCACAGCTTAAAACACGATGATGGTGCCCAGGTCGGAATTGTGAGGTGGACATGAATGTCCACCCTACTTAGACTAGTGGGTCTTTGCACCATGGAGAATGGCTGATGGGTTTGGTATCGATGACGGGGGTTGTCTGGCCCGGGGGAAATGATGTTTCAATTATCATCATCGGGCGCCAGGGTACATCGACACTCACAGCGCATGATATTGACGGTCTCGGTGCCCGCCTCGTGCAAGTTACGGGATGTGCCGTGACTATCGTGCCCTGATCCATACATCCAATCGGAGATAGTAATGTCAAAATTAAGAGTGGGAGTAACCACCCTCGTTGGGCTGTTGACGAGTTTTTCAGCCATTGCTGATGTGGGTATTGATGAAAAAATAAATATTGCCATCAAGCCCTATGCCGACGCCGTTGCCGGGACGGTTTTTTCTTCATTTCCTGTCGCCGGTGTAGATATTCCGTTTGTACTCGTGTGGTTGATCGTGGCTGCGTCCATCTTCACGGTGTATTTCAAATTCATCAATTTGCGGGCATTCAAACATGGCTTTGAACTGGTGCGTGGTGACTACCACGACCCGAACGCCCCCGGCGAGGTAACCCATTTCCAGGCGCTGGCCACGGCATTGTCAGGCACCGTGGGTTTGGGCAATATAGCCGGTGTCGCCATCGCCGTATCTCTGGGTGGACCAGGTGCCACCTTCTGGATGATATTGGCGGGTTTCCTGGGCATGTCTTCGAAATTTACCGAATGCACACTCGGTGTTAAATACCGCAACGAATTACCGAATGGGACGGTTTCAGGCGGCCCGATGTATTACCTGACCAAGGGCCTGGCCGAGCGTGGTGTGGGGTTCGCAAAGCTGGGTAAAGTACTGGCTGTCATGTTTGCAATTTTCTGCGTGGGTGGTTCGTTTGGTGGCGGTAATATGTTCCAGGCCAATCAGAGCTTCTCGCAACTGGTCAATGTCACCGGCGGTGTTGACAGTTGGATGGTTGATAAAGGCTGGTTGTTCGGCCTGATCGTGGCTTTTCTTGTTGGTATGGTCATTATCGGTGGGATCAAGGGGATCGCCCGCGTTACATCCAAGATTGTGCCATTCATGGCGGTAACTTACGTGTCGGCTGGTGTGGTCATCATCCTGATGCATATTACTGAAATCCCATCAGCATTCGGTGCGATTATCGACGGTGCATTCACGGCACATGGTATTACCGGTGGCGTGATTGGTGTACTTTTCCAGGGGTTCAAACGAGCCGCGTTTTCCAACGAGGCTGGCGTGGGATCTGCGGCCATCGCACATTCTGCAGTGCAAACCAGCCGCCCGGTGACCGAGGGTTTCGTCGCATTGTATGAGCCGTTCATCGATACCATCGTGGTATGCACCATTACCGCACTGGTAATCATCGTCACGGGCACCTGGGATCCGTCGGTTGACCCAAGTGCCGGTGTACAGTTGACCTCGACTGCGTTTGAGTCAGCCATTGGCTGGTTCCCGTGGGTACTGACAATAGCGGTAATTTTGTTCGCATTTTCAACGATGATCTCATGGTCTTACTACGGCCTCAAAGCGTGGACCTTCCTGTTTGGTGAAAACAGGGTGACGGATGCGGTTTACAAAATCCTGTTCCTGTTTTTCGTGGTGGTTGGTTCATCCATGCAATTGGGTTCGGTCATCGATTTTTCCGACGCAATGATTTTCGCCATGGCCTTTCCCAACCTGTTGGGCTGTTATTTCCTGTTGCCGGTGGTAAAGAAAGAACTGAACGAATACTGGGACGATTACAAGGCCGGCAGATTGGTCAAGACCCGGGGGTCCTGATCTTTGTAATCCGTGTATTGCAACGGTCGCAGCTGTCGAACGCGAGCCTGGCCCAGGCCAGTCCTGCGACCGGGTCCTGGAACAATTTCAAGGTTGGCATGAGTGTTTTGACAAAGTGCCGGTTTTTGCGTGGTGGCGCTTGCTAAAACAGTGCTTTTTCAGCGAGAATCATCTAGCCTGCATATTGCACCAGAATCGCAAAGGCCGACTGGTGCAATATGCAGGCTAGTGATTTCTTTTCTGTCCGGACGGTGTGAGAAGCGCCTTCCGGCTCTCCGATAACTCTGGATCAGGGGATCCCGATGTCCGTCCGACGTGAACTCGCAAATGCTATCCGTGTTTTGGCCATGGACGCGATACAGCAGGCAAACTCAGGCCACCCCGGTGCTCCCATGGGTATGGCTGACATTGCCGAAGTCCTTTGGAACGACCACATGAAACACAATCCCGCCAACCCCGGTTGGTGGGATCGTGACCGTTTCGTGCTTTCCAATGGCCATGCTTCCATGCTGCTTTACTCCGTTCTGCATTTAAGCGGCTATGACCTGTCCATATCGGAGCTGCGCAATTTCCGGCAGTTGCATTCCAAAACCGCCGGACACCCGGAGTACGGTGAAACACCCGGCGTGGAAACCACGACGGGACCGTTGGGGCAGGGCGTCAGCAATGCCGTAGGTATGGCACTGGCCGAAAAAGTGCTGGCCAACCGTTTCAATCGTGACAATCACCAGGTCGTGGATCACCATACCTGGGTGTTCTTGGGCGATGGCTGCTTGATGGAAGGGATTTCCCATGAAGCCTGTTCGCTGGCGGGAACGCTGGGACTTGGCAAATTGATTGCCTTCTGGGATAACAATGGAATTTCCATTGATGGTGAAGTTCAGGGTTGGTTTACCGATGACACACCAGCCCGTTTTGAAGCCTATGGATGGCAGGTCATACGTGACGTCAACGGCCATGATCCGGAAGAGATAAAGCAGGCCATTGAAACGGCCCGGGTTGAAACCGACAGGCCAACGCTGATCTGTTGCCGCACAATAATCGGTTTTGGATCACCGAACAAACAGGGGACCGAGGCCACCCACGGCGCACCATTGGGTGCGGATGAAGTGGCCGCCACCCGCGAGGCGCTGGGTTGGAAGTATCCTGCATTTGAAATCCCCGATGAAATCTATTCGGCCTGGGACGCAAGCTCAAAAGGTGCAGCGTCAGAGTCAGAATGGAACGAGAGATTTGCTGCCTTCGAGCAGCAGTATCCTGAATTGGCGTCTGAATTCAGCCGCAGAATGCGTGGCGATTTACCGGAAAACTGGGGCCAAATAACCGATCAGGCGATTGCTGAACTGCAGGAAAACGGCGCCTCGGTGGCGACCAGGAAAGCTTCACAAATGGCGCTGGATTTATTTGGGCCATTGTTGCCGGAGTTGATTGGCGGGTCCGCTGACCTCGCCGGGTCAAACAATACGATCTGGAAGCAGAGCGTTGATGTCAACGAGGGTACTGTTGACGGTAACTATATCTATTTTGGTGTGCGTGAATTTGGCATGACCGCCATTTGCAACGGCCTGGGTTTGCATGGTGGCTTCATTCCCTACAACGCTACGTTCCTTGTATTTTCAGACTACGCTCGCAATGCGGTGCGCATGTCGGCCCTGATTCCCGCGCAGAATATTCACGTATATACGCACGACTCCATCGGGCTGGGTGAAGATGGCCCGACACATCAGCCGGTGGAACATGTCTCCAGTTTGCGCCTGATCCCAAACCTCAGCGTCTGGCGTCCCTGCGACACGGTTGAATCGGCGGTTGCATGGAAATGCGCAATAGAAGAAAATGCCGGCCCCAGTGCATTGATATTTACCCGTCAAAACCTGCCACACCAGCAACGTGATGAACGCCAGCTGGCCAACATCGGCCGTGGCGGATATGTACTGCGTGAAACGGATGGCGCGCTTGATGCCATTATCATCGCGACCGGGTCGGAGATTGGACTGGTGATGGCGGCGGCGGACGAATTGTCGACACAGGACATCAATGTACGTGTCGTGTCCATGCCCAACCCCGGACGGTTCATGGCGCAGGAGCGAACCTATCGCGAATCTGTCCTTCCGTCGGATTGCAGGGCCAGGGTGGCGGTCGAGGCGGGTGTTGGACATTATTGGTATCCGTTTGTCGGTGATCATGGCCGTATTATCAGCGTTGATCGTTTCGGGGCATCTGCACCAGCGTCCGAATTATTTGATTATTTTGGTTTAACAACAGAAGCCGTCAGTAAGGCAGTGCAACAACTGCTTGCCACTGACTGAACATATATCAGGAGTAGTAAAATGGCAGTTAGAGTCGCAATCAATGGTTATGGCCGCATCGGCCGCAATATCATGCGGGCCCTATATGAATCCGGCCGCACCGATGAAATAAAAATCGTTGCAATCAATGACCTGGGCGATGCAAATTCAAATGCTCACCTGACCCAGTACGATACGGCGCACGGCACGTTTCCGGGTACCATCAGTGTTGATGATGGTGACCTGATGGTCAACGGCGACCGGGTCAAGGTGTTTGCAGAACGGGACCCTGCAAAACTTCCATGGGCGGAGTTGGAAGTTGAGCTTGTAATGGAGTGCACCGGTTTTTTCCGTAGCCGTGAAGCAGCCGGTGCGCACCTCGCTGCCGGCGCAAAAAAAGTCATTATTTCCGCGCCCGGCCAGGGTATGGACAACACGGTGGTGTACGGGGTCAATCATGATTCCCTGAGCGCCAGCGACGATATCATATCCAATGCGTCGTGTACCACCAATTGCCTGGCACCGCTGGCCAAGGTATTGCATGACAGCATCGGTATCGAACATGGCCTGATGACTACCATCCACGCCTATACCAACGACCAGGTACTGACGGATGTCTTTCACAGTGACCTGCGCCGCGCGCGTTCGGCCACGATGAGCCAGATACCCACCAAGACCGGTGCCGCCGCCGCGGTTGGCCTGGTATTGCCGGAACTCAATGGCAAGCTGGACGGTTTTTCAATGCGTGTCCCAACCATCAATGTGTCCGTGGTAGACCTGTGTTTTACGGCCAGCCGGCCAACCACGGTGGAGAGAGTCAACGCCGCTGTCAAGGCAGCTTGTGAAGGCAGCATGAAAGGTGTAATGGCCTACAATGAAGCCCCGCTGGTGTCCATCGATTTCAATCATAACCCGCATTCCTCAATATTTGACGCAAGCTTGACCAAGGTCATGGAAGGTACGCTTGTCAAGGTATTAAGCTGGTACGACAACGAGTGGGGTTTCAGTAACCGGATGCTGGATACCACACTTGCACTGGTAAACGCCTGACGTATAAGGGCATGTTCAGCAAACCCCGGGAGGTTTCAAATGTCATTCCTGCGTATGGATGAACTGAATCTGAGCGGCAAGCGTGTGATGATACGTGAAGATTTCAATGTTCCGCTGGATGCGGGCATGGTGACTTCTGACGCCCGCTTGCGGGCAGCGCTTCCAACCATTCAAATGGCACTCGATGGTGGTGCCGCCGTGATCCTGCTATCCCACCTGGGACGGCCTGTTGAAGGTCAGTTCAGCAGTGAATTCTCGCTGGCTCCTGTGGCTGAAAGGTTAGCGGCTTTACTCGACCGGCCGGTGCACTTGCAAAAAGACTGGTTAAGCGGGGTTGAGATCCAACCGGGCGAAGTTGCGCTGTGTGAGAATGTGCGCTTTAACCCGGGTGAGAAAGCCAATGACGAGGCCCTGGCCAGGGCCATGGCGTCCTTGTGTGACGTTTTTGTCATGGATGCCTTTGGCACTGCCCACCGGGCCCAGGCGTCCACCGAGGGAGTGAGCCGCTTCGCCCCGGTGGCATGTGCGGGGCCCTTGCTCAGCCGTGAACTGTATGAACTGGAACGGGCACTCACCGAACCGGAGCGCCCGTTACTCGCGATCGTGGGTGGTTCCAAGGTGTCCACCAAGTTGACCGTGCTTGAAACACTGATGTCACGGGTTGATGAGTTGATCGTCGGCGGTGGCATCGCGAATACATTTATAGCCGCCAGTGGGCTTAATGTCGGCGAATCCCTGTATGAGCCGGACCTGATTCACGAGGCCCAGCGTTTGATCCGCCTGGCGCATAAAAAAGGCGGGGAAATCCCGATCCCGAAGGATGTCCTGGTTGCCAAGTCATTTTCACATGACGCCAAGGCAATCGTCAGATCTGTAGATGAAGTGCAGGATGATGAACTGATACTCGATATCGGCCCGCTCACTGCCGTGGATTACGCGGCCATGATCCAGGGTGCCGGTACGATTATCTGGAATGGGCCCGTCGGAGTTTTTGAGTTTACGAATTTTACTGCCGGTACCCGTGCCGTAGCTGATGCGATCGAAATATCCCATGCTTTCAGCATCGCCGGCGGTGGCGATACACTGGCCGCTATTGACCAGTTTGATGTGGCGGAAGGTGTCAGTTATATCTCGACCGGCGGCGGTGCATTTCTTGAATTCGTGGAAGGCAAGACCTTGCCTGCGGTGGCGGCCCTGGAAATGCGGTATGCGGGGTGATCTGTGTTTTCCTGGTGGACATGAATGTCCACCCTACCGTCCACCCCGTGGGAGGCGCGTCTCGCGGCGATATTTACGATTCTATGGTGGACATGAATGTCCACCCTACCGGCGGCCCAGGGAGCGTGGGCCAAATACCGAACCGATCCGCAGGAAATAAATTGCGCGCCGCTGCTCGCTCCAGCCTACGCCCAGATAGATCGGGCCCAGGGGTGTTTTGTATCCGAGGTAAACACTGCCGTTGAGAATGCCCTCGGTAAAAATTTCACTGGCCTTTGGTACCGCATTGCCGTATTCAAGTGTCATGCCGACATAACCCGGTAAAAAACCGCTCTTGCCTACCTGGTAGCGATAACCGGCCATTACCTGGCCAAAATGTTGGCCAATCAGGGAATTGGGCTCAAAGCCGGACATATTAAGGAAACCGCCGCCGGTAAATAAGGCGTATATCGGTGCATTGTTATCCAGGGTTGTATTGTATTGCGCACCAATCAGAAAGTTATGCAGACCGAAGGTACGGTTGCCGTACAATGAAAATTCGATCTGGTCATATGGACTATCGGCGCCCAGGTCTTCATTGGAATGGGTGTATTTCAACATGGAGAGCAATCCGCGTGTGGGCAGATAACGGTCGTCAAGACGGTCGTATTTGAGTTCCAGGAACAGTTCCGCCCCCTCAAATGAAAACGGTTTCAGCTCGGGGTTGCCGATGGTGATGTCCATGTCACCGGTATAGCGGGTAAAACCGGCAACAAGTTGGGCATAGCGGCTGAATTCACGGCCAAAAGCCAGCGAGCCGCCAAGTTCTTTCAGTTCAATCTCGGCCAGCGCGTGGCCTTTTGAGTCAAAAATCAGTAATGGTCGTTTGAACCAGGAAACACCAGGCTGAAAGCTGTATTTGAGACCATCGTCCATGGGTTTGTAGTAGTCAGCGAATATTCCTGGTGATTCGCCAAACTGGACCATGCCCCGAAACTCAGCGCCATGGCCATCCAGGCCAGTGTTCAGGTAGCCTGCCCTGATGTTGAAGTCCGTGCCCCTGCCGCTGAAACTCAGGTCAAGACCCGTTTCGATAAACTGTTCCCCGCGTTCATCCTGGTGCACGGTAATTTTGACGCCCTGCTGGCCGTCCTGCCGAACGATGTTGTAGCGGGCCTGACGGATAAACCCCAGCCCGTATATCTGGCGAAGATCGTGATCCAGTTGTTCCAGGTCAAGCGTTTCGCCCGGCTTGATGGTGATCAATTCCAGTATGACATCGTCTGAAAATCGCGACTGGTTGTCCAGCTGAACAAAATGGACCTGGGGCGGGCCGTCAACGCAGTTGCTGATTTGCCGGCGCCAGGCAAGGTAATCTTTTTCAGACATGGAGTATTTCCGCAATTGTTCCTGCATCGCTTCGGTAGCGGAATAACCCAAAGGAATGGCCACATCCAGCTTGTTGAACTCAGCGGAACCAATTTTGTCGCCGATATCAGGGGTGATCAGCACATCGTTTTCGTAAAGGGATTCAATCTGGACGTCGGTATTGTAGACCGTCAGCAGACTGGTCATCTGGTACACAATGGTCAGGGCATCGGTTATTTCTTCCTTGCCGGCCAGCTTGGTGCCGACGTCAACGGCAATCACCACTTCAGCGCCCATGTCCCTGGCGACGTCTACTGGCAGATTTCGTACCAGGCCCCCATCGACCAGCAGGGCGTCCCCCCGGCGAACGGGGTCAAACACTGCCGGCACCGACATGCTGGCACGCATGGCCATGGAAAGTTCACCATCGCCAATGACGACCATTTCACCAGACACGATATCCGTGGCAATGGCACGGTACGGGATGGGTAGCTGGTTAAAATCGGAGGTATTAACACGCTGGGAGGTAATCGATTCGAACAAGAAGATGATTTTTTGACCGGAAACCACGCCCTTGGGCAACAGACTGCTGTCTTTGCCGATTCCGAGCTTGGGCCCGAACAGGCCAAGGTCATCATCGGCTTTCCGCCGGAAAGGCACGTCTTCCCTGCTGGTGCTGTCACTGAGTAGGTCGTTCCATTCGGCCTCTTTCACCACCTGTTCAAGCTCATCAATGTCCATGCCGGTGGCGAGCAATCCACCCACGATGGAACCCATGCTGGTGCCTGCAATGTAGTCGAAGGGTATACGTAATTCTTCAAGTTTTCTGAGTACGCCAATATGGGCATAACCACGCGCGCCGCCACCACCGAGCACAAGGCCTATTTTGGGTCTGTCGCTTACCTCAGCCCTGATGCACTGTTGCGCAGTTGTGCTCAGGGGGCTGGCAAGCAATACGGTCGCGGATACAGATAAAAGCAGGCTGCGTGGTGGAAAGCATGATGTCTTCGACATGGAACGGTCCTGTTCGACAGCAATGAACGAGGCTTTAATACTACACAATAACCAGAAGAAAGTTCGGACACCCATCACTCGATCAAGCCTGGTGGTTGAATATACATGAGGTCGAAACTTCGTTTGCCGAATGCAGATATAAAGCGATGTTCAAGATATGCAGATCTCTGTCAATAAAGCTTTAATGCTGCCTTGTATCTATACCCTGAGAAATGACGGAATTGAAAGGCTGAACCCAGTTACAAATGTCAACATTTGCAAGGTTCTGAAACAAATTGAGTGACCATTCGGGGAAAAGATTGACAGGCAAGCTTTGATTTCCAAGTAAAGCGTGTTTATTCTTCCTATCCTCTGGTAGTCCCACCAAAAGGGACAAGAAAGAAAATGTCGTTTTTCGCGGAACTCAAGCGACGCAATGTGACAAGAATGGCGGCGTTGTATGTTGTCGCCGCATGGCTGATTATGCAGGCTGCCCAAGTCCTTACGTCTTTGCTGCCAGTGCCTGATTGGACCGGCCCGTTTGTGGTCACTATCCTCGCCCTTGATCTTGACCCTGTCCGCCCACCGTCATATTCGAATCTGTCAGACGCATATCTTCGCGCGGGCCGGTAGGCGGAGGCAGAAGCTATCGCATCACAGGGCCTGGAAGTCAGCCCCGGCTACCCGTTTTCACAGGGCAACCTGGTCATGGCCCTTGTACTCCAGGACCAAGGCGATGACGCCGTCGCTTTTTGCGAAGAAATCGACGTCGAACTCGTACGACTGATCGCTTGCGCCCTTGCCTATCACACTGCTGGCGCCGCTGATCAAGCCGATGAAGTGCTCGAGGTGCTTGGTGAAAAATTTGGTGGCACTGCAGCTTTTTACATGGCAATGAATCACGCCTGGCGAGACGAGAACGAAGCCGCATTCGAATGGCTGGAACGGGCTGTCGATGGTGGCCAGGAAGTGATGGGTGTGCGAACCGACCCGTTTATGAAGGGCATGCACGACGATCCCCGCTGGGAACCATTTCTCATGAAGGTCGGGTTATCGAACGCACAGGTCGCAGAGATCGTACTTTGAAACTAGGTCACAAGCTTGAACACCATACAATTTTAAGGATATAGTTCTCGTAAGTGAATGATCCATCCAAACTAAAACCGCGGCTCTCACGCAATAGCTGGCTGAAGGTCGCGCTCGAACTGCTCCAGAATGAAGGGATAAATGCGGTGACTGTCGATGCAATGGCTTTAAAGCTGGGCATCACACGTGGAAGTTTCTACCATCATTTCAAGGATAGAAATGACCTGTCAAAAGAGATGTTGGCTTACTGGAAAGAGAAGTGGACTGTTGAGATCTGTGACGATATTGCCTCACTGGGCCTCGACGGATGCCAGTCACTGACTGCACTGGGGAACCTGATCCACCACCGCAAAGCTGCAGACTACGGCACCGCGATAAGGGCCTGGGCGATACACGATGAACAGGCCAGTGAAATTGTCGGGCAAGCCGATAAAATTCGCCTTGATTTTATTCGCTTTCAGTTTAAAAAAATCGGGTTCAAAGGCCTGGACCTGGAAAACCGGAGCCGTTTGTATCTTTATTACGCAATGACAGAACCTGCATTTTTCGACCCCCCTGATGGAAAAACAGCACAGAAGCTGGACCGGGTCAGACTCGATTTTTTGACCAAATCGTAATCGGTATTTATTCACTCGGTTGATTGTTGATTCTTCGCAACTATATACACTAGTCTATGCAAATCATACGTACTTGTATGTTTTGTTAATGAGCTACGTTGCAGGAGATATGTAGATGAGAACCAGACTGAAAACCAGACACGGAATCATTATCGCAGGTTTATTCCTGGCAGCTAGCACACAAGCCCCGGCACAATCGGCCGGCAGCTCAGTGTCTCTGCAGTATGGAACAGTATCAGCCGTCGAGGCTGTGCAGGCGCAGTCCAGGCATGCCCGCGGAGCCGTTGTAGGCGGCCTGGCTGGAGCCGTGCTTGCGCACGGCCACCCTGGCCTCGGTGCTGTGGCCGGTGGCTTGATCGGCGGCAGTATTGAAGGACACCACACCGGAAAACAGACGCTGCAGCAATATACTGTGTCTCTTGCGGGTGGCGGGGCCATCGTGATTGATACCGAACAGCATGATATTGTCGTGGGCGACTGTGTTGTAGTCGAACAAGGCCAATACGCCAATATCCGGCGGGTCAGCGGCATTAACTGCCAGGTCAAGCAGCAACCGGAACACCATGTCTCGGCAGCCGATAATTGCCAAAAAGCCAAGGATGAGCTGAACAATGCCAAGGACAACGCGGCCGTTGAAAACGCCGTGATCAAGGTCAGAACGCTTTGCGAGGATTAATTGGCGTTTTCATATTGAATCGAATGTGAGATTTCGTGATATATTCGTTAATGGTTTTACATATGGGCCTGGGCGAATTCGAAGAAAAGAGGAACCAGACTGGATCTGGAACGGAGGACTGAGATGTATTTAAGAATTTTTGTACTTGTAACCGCTATGTTGATCACCACCATTGCCTGGGCTGCCGGAGGGGTTGTTACGTCGCCTACGGGCGTTGCTCCTGATCGTTATGTTTATTACCCGGGAACCGAGGAGATCGCCGAGGGCGAGATTCGCCTGATCGCATGTGGAACCGGGTTACCGGCTGCAAGACGTGACCAGGCCGCAACCTGCTGGCTTGCAGAACTCGGAAATGGTGACAAATTCTTCTTTGATATAGGCACCGGATCGATGGCCAATGTGGCAGCCTTGATGATCCCCTACGATTTTCTTGACAAGGTCTTCCTGACCCATTTACATACCGATCATTGGGGTGATCTGACCACATTATGGGCCGGTGGCTGGACCGCTGGGCGGACCAAACCGCTGCGTGTATGGGGCCCCGCTGGCCAGACGCCTGAGATGGGAACCGCCTATGCGATTGATCATTTTATCAAGGCCTTCAACTGGGACGCCAAAACCAGGAACTTTGTACTGAGTGCAGAACCGGGCAAGATCTCAGTGACCGAGTTTGACTACAAAGCGGTTAACGCGATCGTCTACGAGGAAAATGGTGTAACCATCCGCTCGATACCGGCAATCCACGCAGGTGACGGCCCGGTGAGTTTCATCATGGAATACGCCGGACTAAAAATCGTGATCGGTGGTGATACTTTCCCGAACAGGTGGTTCATCAAGTACGCTACTGGAGCGGATATCGCGATTCATGAAACGTTTTTGACACCAACTGACCTGGTCAAATTCTATGGCCAGTCACCCGGACAGGCCATTGGTGTCGGCACCCAGATTCATACGTCACCACCAGCCTTTGGCAAGGTGATGAGCACCATCAAACCGCGCCATGCGATCGGCTATCACTTCTTTAACGAACAGGGCACCCACGACGATATCATGGCGGGTGTCAGGTCAACCTACTCCGGCCCATTGTCATTGGCTGTCGATGACATGGTCTGGAATATCACCAAGGATCGCATAGTCGAGCGCATGATCGTATCGGCTGATCAGGCCTGGGGTGTCAATGGCCCGAATAAGCCGCCTGCACCACCTGCTCCGGGTACCGTACCTGATCCGATCAGTGACTTCATCAAGGCCGGCCGCTGGATGCCGGCAGAAGAAGCGCAGGCGCCGATGGTTAACGAGTTCAAAAAGAACAACAATCTGAAATAAAGTAAACTTCAAACCAAGTCACAGTACCCCTGTGACTTGGTTTGTACCATGGGTAATGGGATTGAATGCCCAGTAACAATTGTAGGGCCAACTCGCTAATCAAATGGCGATGGAGCTTGATCAGTCAAAAACCGGGGTAAACATTATGGGTCTGGATATTTTCGCACTGGTCGTCATCGCTTTATTGATCGGGGTGGTGATCTGGCTGGTTGTACTGCTCGGTAACCTGCCTGGCGACATTGCGAGGAAACGCCGCCACCCACAGGCCGAAGCCATTTCGGCGTTGGGCTGGATTGGACTGATTACCATGGGTATCGGTTGGTTTATCGCCATGGTCTGGGCTTACTATAAACCGGATGCGGAAAACCGTGGTCTCGAGCAACGTGTCCAGGATCTCGAAAGCAAAATTGCGGACCTGCAGGCGAAAGGAGGCGAATCATGATTGCATTGCTTAGCCTCATTTACGGTTCGTTCTATTTTCTTTTCTTCAAGAAACTCAAATTCTTCAAGGAGAGTGTAAGAAACATTTCTGTTTTCGTGGGTATCGGCGTGGTCCTGATCGGCGCCATCGTTTATGCCTGGTGGACATTTGCACCCACCACTGTGGATGGAAGAGTCTTTCAGTACGTTATCCCCATCGTTCCCAACGTTGCCGGCCAGGTGATTGAAGTCCCCATCGAAGGAACCCAGGTCGTTAATGAAGGCGACGTGTTGTTCAGGATCGATCCAACGCCATACCAATTCAAGGTTGACCAACTACGCGCCTCCATCGAACAGGCCGAGGCACAAAAGGTACTGGCAGAAATAGAAGTGAAACGTGCAACCGGATTGGTAAGGGCCTCTGCGGGCCCACAGTCCCAACTGGACCAGTGGAATGCACAATTAGCAGCGTCCAAGGCCTCAATAGCCAGTCTCAACGCACAATTAGGAGACGCTCAATGGCGGTTGGATGAAACCGTAGTACGGGCTCCAAGTGGCGGCTATGTTTACAACCTGCAGCTAAGACCTGGTTACTATGTGACCTCTATTCCACTGGCATCTTCCATGTCATTTGTGTCCAACGAGAACCACAAGATACTTTCGTCCTTCAGTCAGAGCGCCATCCGCTACATCAAGGTAGGCGATGCTGTCGAAATGGTCTTCAGATCAAAACCGGGCAAGGTTTACCCCGGTAAGGTAGTCCGGATCGCCAGGGCTTCCGGTTCATCACAATTGTCAGCGAGTTCGCAGCTACCGACCTTTACCGGTCAGCCCGAGAACAGCCGTTGGGGTGTAATCATGGAATTCGACAATGCTGCTGACGTAGAGGAGATGCCCCAGAGCGCGGGTGCATCCATTATTGCTGTTTATACTCAAAAAGGTAAACCAGTTCACATTATCAGTAAAGTCGTCATGCGGATGAACGCCTGGATGGGCTACCTGACTTCGCCATAGGGCAAGGGAAATGGAAATGTATGCAACCGGATTCAATCGTTTGTTCAAGATCGGAATCCTGTCGACGGCAGGTCTGTTAATCATGACAGGCTGTAAAACCGTTGGTCCTGATTTTGAAAAACCCGAAGTCCCGGTTGCCGATACCTGGCTCGAAGCCAACAACGAGAACGTGGACACCACCACCTCGGCCTACCAGGACTGGTGGGCAGTGTTTGAAGATCCTGCACTTTCAAAGCTGATCGATACGGCGTACAGACAAAATCTGAGTTTACAAGTGGCCGGCCTGCGCGTGATGGAAGCACGGGCACAGCTGGGTATTGCCACCGGGTTGAAATACCCGCAATCACAAAGCGTTGGCGGCGGGTATGCCTATAGTCGCAGCAGTATCAATGCCCCGCCACTTTCGAGCCTGCCGGACGATGTGCTGCAGGGCGTCGACCGGTCTGCCGGTGTCTGGAGCGCCAGTTTCGATGCGGCATGGGAGGCGGACGTCTGGGGTAAATTCAGCCGTGGCGTGGAAGCAGCCGATGCCAACCTGGCTGCAAATATGCTCAATTACGATGCAGTACTGGTCACTTTGACCGGTGATGTTGCGGCCCTGTATACATCCATCCGAACCCTGCAGGAGCGTCTTGATTTCGCATACTCCAATGTGAAGCTACAGCAAAAGGCGCTCGACCTGGCCAATTCCCGGTTTAAACTTGGCGCGACATCTGAACTGGATGTACAGCAGGCCCGGGGACTCATGTACAACACGGAGTCATTGATCCCGGTGTTCTTACTGAACCTTGAACGGGCGCAGAATACCCTGAGTTTTCTGCTTGGACTGCCACCCAGTAACCTGGAAACCATGCTGGGCACAACCCGAAACATTCCCACTGCCCCGGCTTCCATTGCGGTCGGTATACCCGCCGACCTGCTACGGCGCAGACCGGATGTGAGGGCGGCCGAAATGGCTGCAGCGGCACAGAGCGCAAACATTGGTGTCAGCCAGGCAGCCCTGTATCCGAGCTTTGTCCTGGCCGGGTCATTGGGACTGGCCGGCGGAAGTTTCTCCGACCTGTTCGATGGCGGAGCGACAACCGGGTTTATTACGCCATTTTTTAAATGGGATATCTTCAATTACGGGCGTATCAAGAATAATGTCCGGGTACAGGACGCCCGCTTCGAGCAGGCCGTGACCTCCTATCAAAACACGGCACTGGCAGCGGCCAAGGAGGTTCAGGATGGCTTGCAGGGTTTCCTCCGAACCCAGGAACAGGTGGGGTACCTTAACAATGCTGTCAGGGCTTCCACCAGGGCCGCTGAACTGGCGCTGGCGCAATACAGCCAGGGTGCATCTGATTATACGCGGGTACTCAATACTCAAACTGCCTTGCTCCAGCAGCAGGATACACTCACTGCCGCACGTGGACAGGTCGTCTCCAACCTGGTTGCGACTTACAAGGCACTGGGCGGTGGCTGGCAGTTAAGGGAAGGTAATACCTATGTTAGCCCGGAGTTGATCGACACCATGGAGATTCGGACAGACTGGGGTGAGTTGCTGAATACGCCGGAGTAATCAGACGCCACGTTAAATTTCCAGAAATGACAGAAAACAAGTTCAGACTTTCACTTATATTCATTGCTGGAATGCTGATCGCACAGGCGGTTTGCGCAACCGGTACCCAACAAAAGGGAATGGAGGACAACCTCGAAGACTCAATCCCTTCAGTCGATCTGAAAGAGCAGCAGGATCTGCAAAACCCACGCATCGTGGTCCATGAAAACCTGCAGGAAATGCCTGATGTAAAAACGACATCCAATGATGAACCCGATAGTTCATTTACTCAAAAAACAAAGGAAGAATTAAAGAAATTAGAAGAAGAGTTACAGTTGGAAACTGTCGATAAGAGCAAAGCACTTCTCGATAAGACCGACAGGTTAATGGAAGTCTCCCGACGCCCTCTGTCTTATGTCCAGGAACACGTTCCTTTCCTGACGAAACGGGACATCATTTTTTTTGGCCGCCTGGAATTTGATGGCGCGATTTACAGCAGTGGTATTCTCAAAGATGACGACGGCTTTAGGATGCGACGATTCCGGGTGGGTCTGGCCGGGCACGTCATTCCCTGGCCTGGCTGGAATTACAAGCTGGAAGTGGATCTTACCGACGGTGAGAACACACTGTCTGACGCGTACCTGTCATGGCGATTCAAAAAATGGGGCACCATCCGCATCGGCAACCAGAAAGTGGCGCAAACACTTTCCGGACAGACGTCATCACTTTCCATCGCATTCATGGAACGGCCATTACCGGTTCTCGCGTTCACATTGTCGCGACGTATTGGCCTCGGTTGGGACATGCATCGCAAAAAGCTGGGAGCAAATGTTACCGTGTTTGCTGCTGACCCCAACGAGGGCGTGGGCTCCGAGGGCTGGGCTGCCCGTGCGTATTTCAACCCGACCAGGGACAAGTTTCATGTCATTCATATTGGTGGATCATTCATGCAGCTTTCATCTGAAAGCGATGCCCGGCTCAGAACCCGTCCTGAATCACATGTAACGAACACCCGCCTGGTTGATACCGATATCTGGCCCGATGTGGGCGTCGGTTCAGCACTTGGTCTGGAGTTGGTTGGTTCCAGGGGACCGGTTACCTTTGAGAGTGAGTTTTATCGCACGGAATGGTCCCGCTCGGATGCCAGCAATCCAAAATTCCAAGGCTGGTACGGTGAAGCATCCTGGTTCCTCACCGGTGAAAAAGCACATTATCGTGAAGGCAAATTCATCCGGCCCAACATATTGAGTGATAACGGAGCCTGGCAAGTCGCATTTCGTTTCAGTGCTGTCGATTTGAACGACGAAGATGTCGAGGGCGGAACCCAGAAAAACCTTGCATTTGCTGTTAACTGGTACTCAAAAACCCACTGGCGCTTCATGGCCAACGTGATTAAAGTCAAGGCAGAAGACGGACCTTTTGGCGAACAGAAACCGTGGATAGTGCAGCTACGGGCACAATACTACTTTTAGCTATCTGTACAATCGGGCCATCTTTGTTACTCAGAAACCAATACCAAAGTTCAGGCCGAATACTGTTATATTGTTGACGGATATTCATTACGGCCAAGTGAATCAAAACTTAAGTGCCATCTTCTAAATCAAAAGTCTTAAGGTATGCAGTACGTGCAGTGCTTGGCCTGTTCGGATTGCTATTGATTACATCTGTCTTACTCCTGTGGCGGCTTTCTGTCAGCCCTTTTCAGCTCAACAAACTGACCCCATCCATACAACGGGTTGTCTCCGGTCTGCCGGGAGACTTTGCCATCCGAATTCAAGGGATCGAACTTACTTGGGACAAACAGGAAAACGCGTTGCGGTTGCGCGCCACCCAGGTAGCGCTGATTGCCAACAGTGGTGTCAGGATCGTTGAAGCGCCCGCCGTTAACATATCAATTAGCATCTCCGCCCTGATGAACCGTGTTGTCGCCTTGTCTGCCATAGAAATTGAGGGTGTCAGCATTCACCTTGTCCGTAACAAGGATGGTTCGTTGCAACTGGGGAAAAAAGCCAATGACGACGCTACGGGAACCTCCAAACCCGGGAAAGCCGGGGGATTTCATGATCTGACCGAGGTACTTGCAAATACATTCGCAGTACTCGAATCTTCCCCAGACCCGCAACACCCGCTGAGTTATCTGAAGTCTATCGACCTGGAGGGAGACTTAACAGCCGAGGACCACAAGCTGGATATGGAGTTTCTATTTAACGATATTGATTTTGCTTTCAAGGGGCAAACGAACGGGATTGCAGGTGATCTTTCGTTGTCCATCGACGGTCCTGAAACCCTGAGGGGCATCGGCCTGGATATATCTCTTACCGCAAAGGGTAATGATATTGTTGCTGACGTCAGTGTCAGCGATGTGCTTCTCTCCAAATTGTCAGGATTGGCCGCCGGGCTTGAACCACTCGGGGGTATTGACCTGGTTTTGAAAGGAACTTTGTCCGGCAACATGACACTTCCGGATACCGTCCATTCTCTGGAGCTGGATATCGGCAGTGACGCCGGCACCATTACCCTGGAACGGTTTATTCCGAAACCGCTGGATATCAGGACTCTCAGGCTGAAAGCAAAAGCAGATCCGGCCGGGGGTCGCCTTGAACTGTCCCAATTGAGTCTGTCGCTGGGTGATAGCGATTCAGGCGGACCGGACCTGCAGCTGAACGGCGTTGCCAATAAATTGGATAGCGTGATCAACGTAGCCGCACAAGCCAGTCTTAAAGAGTTGGCGATTGACGACCTGGCAGAATACTGGCCCGCAGGACTTGTCCCAGGCACAAGAACCTGGCTAACGGAAAACCTGAAAACCGGCACGGTAGATGAGGTGAGCCTGGGCATTAACATGGACCTGCCATCTGGTGACGGCGGCGCCTTTGCTCTGAAAAAACTGGAGGGGGCAGTCGCATATTCCAACCTGTCAGTTTTCTATTTTCGTCCCCTGCCGCCAGCCACTGGTGTCACCGGTTCGGGCTCGTTCAACCAGCAGGGATTCGACCTGTCAATAGAGACCGGGCTGGTTGAAGGGATCACCGTAAAAACCGGCCGTGTACAGATCACCGGGCTGGATGTAAATACGGTCGCTTTGGATGTAAAAACAAGCCTGGATGGCAAAGTCTCAGACGCACTTGCGATACTCGAATCACCGCCCTTTGGACTTGACAAGGTGCTTGGATTTGGCTCGTCGGAAGCGGGTGGACATTTAACGGCGGAGTTCGGTATTTCGTTACCACTGAAATCGGGTTTGGTGCCCGGGGAAATCGACTATCACGTGGCTGCCAGGCTGGAACAGGCATCTGTGCAGAATATCTATAAGGACATCAGCCTGGAGAACGGGACACTGGAAATTGATGATGATTTCAGGCACCTGGGAATAAAAGGAACATTAGATCTGGCAGGCATCCCAATCACGCTGGACTGGGACAGCGAGCGGGACGAAAGCGGTAAGCTGACAACCAACATCAATGCAAAGGCCACTGAAGTCAAAGCCGCTGACATCAACAGGCTGGGCTATCCTGTCGATGAGTATTTTTCAGGTAGTTTTGCAGCTGAACTGGATACAAAGATCGGTGGGGGAGGCGTTATCGACATCTCGATCAGCACTGACCTGGGCAAAAGTGATTTATCGATACCGCCGGTTCATTGGAACAAACCTGCAGGAGTAGAGGGCACAGCGAGTGCAAGAATCAATATTTCAAAAACCAAACAATGGGACATCAGGGACTTCAGCATAGAAGCGGGTACACTTTCTGCCGATGGCGGGGCGGATTACGACCCTTTGAGCTCGATGCTAACGATTGGTCTGGATTCTGTCAGTTTGGGCCAGACTTTTATAAAGGACCTGGATGTTGCATTTGAACCGGAACAGGCCACACAAATCAGCCTGAAGGGTGGCCAGCTGGACCTGGAACCAGTACTGACTGCTGACAGTAGCCAGGGTAAAGAAGTTTCGACTGCGACACCCATGGCCCTGAGACTCGACATCGACAGGCTGGAAAAGGTGCTCTTCAGTCAGGACCGGTTTCTGACCGATGTCAGCGCCGGTTTGGAACACGGCAACGATGGCTGGCAATCCATTCAGATCACTGGGAATAATCCTTTTTCAGTAGAAGACAATATGCAAAGCCTGTCAAAGAAAAATACAACACAATTAAAGCCAGGTGAGTTCAGTTTCAATTTTGGGCCGTTATTAAACGGTAATTATCCACTTTCCATCAAGGTTCAAAACCTGGGTTCCTTTTTGGCCACTACATTCGATAATCACGTGCTGACGGGAGGCGAATTGGTCATTGAGGGTGAAAGTTCAGCTACGCTATTCCACGCGCCGCTGAATTCTAATTTGAAACTGGATGAATTCCGATTAGTGGACGCTCCGATTGCCGCGCAGGTACTCACTTTTGGTTCATTGCGCCAGACTTTAAACACACTGAAATCAGAGGGACTCATCATCAATTCATTTTATGGTGATCTGTCGTTATCCGGTAATACACTTTCAAGCAATCTGCTACGGGCCCATGGAGGCACGATGGGAGCGACAATTAAAGGGGAAATAACCCTTGACCTGCTAAGCCTGGATTTAAGGGGGAGTGTGATCCCGCTTGATGATATCAGCAATTTTATGGGAAAAGTCCCTGTCCTGAAACATGTCCTGGTGGCAGATGAAGGACAGGGCATCGTTGCCCTGGACTATGCAGTCAAGGGAAGCTTCGAGAATCCGGATATAACAGTAAACCCCGGCTCCTTACTGACACCGGGCGCCTTACGTGACATTTTTAAACACAATAAAGAGGAGTAATAGCAAAACAGACCGATGCCTGGTTGGGAGACTACGGCAACACCCCGAGGGTGCTGCCATATGGTCTGTCAAATGCGGTTGAGGTCAGTTTTCGGGAAGAAATTGGCCCATACCACCCAGTACGCTCCCGCTTTGACCGTATCCACACGGGGCAGGGTCACGCCGGAATCGGTGGTGCCAAAAAAGTCGATCTCATTCGCCTTTTTACCAGTGAAGTTGAAATAGATTCCGAGACTTTGATGTTCCTCGTCATACGCAATGACCACGTCCTCTCCACCGACCTGTACATTGATCAGGCCGTTGTTCGCGCGCACAAATTGCTCGGTATAAGCGACGTAATCGTCATTCAGGTCAAAACCCCAGATCAGTGTTTTATTGGGCAGATGGCGCTCAACTACGTGAGATATTGAGTTTAATGCTTCAATATCTCCACTCTGGCATGATTATCTGCGTGATGAAACGTTTATGTCTATCAGTCATCCTGACGCTTGCATTGGCAAAGGTCTATGCACAGGATGGCAAAGAGGGACCAGTAAGCGGTCAGGTTAATCAGGAGACACCATCGGCCGCAGCAGCGAACAATGCACTCAGCCGACTCGACGTTGGTATCCAGTATATCAGTCAGACTGGCATCGATCAGGCGACGATCGAAGCCACGTACACACAGGTTTTCGCCGCCCATCATCAGATCGGAATGACTGCGCCGTTGGTCGATGAAGGCCTGGACAGCAGCATCAACATGAGCGCAGGCGACCTGGGGTTTAGCTATAGCTATACGCCAGGGCACGCGCTAAACGCCAGTCCGTGGGTGCCGTCAGATGTTGGTACCGGCATTGGTCTGTCGATCCCAACCGGCGACCCGGGCAAGGGCACCGGTTTAGGCAGTTACCTGATTGCCCCCCGACTTGGTTTCATAAAGAGGCTGGGGTCAAACTTTGTCATCTCGCCAACCATCACATACGAGTATTCATTCAAGGAGCAAGCGGACGGTGTTGAGGTCCGTGAATGGGTCTTGGGAGTGAGTATTATTTATGTGGGTCCGAGAACTTTGTGGGTACAGTGGGTGCCTTCATATATTGCCGACACCAATCTCGATGTGGGCGCCTTTGGAACGACCATCACCGTAGGCAAACTATTCACCCATCACTTCGCTATGAGCCTTGATTTCACACGAGGCCCAACATTTGTAGCCAACTCAGACGGCGTGACGACCGACTATGCAAATTCCTACATGCTGAGTTTCCACATACCTTTCGCTTATCCGCAATAAGACTGACCTGGCCGAATGGCCTGATGCATTAAATTTGGTGCCTGTAGAAATGGAGTTGGATGCTAGTGCTCCTTCAATGTGATAATTGCGGATTCAGCGCTCCTGTGGGGTTTCGCAGCAAGGCGCAGTGTGCAGTGAATGGCTAGTCCTTTACAAACACTGCAACGCAGCGGCGGAATCCCACAGGAGTGCCCTGCGGGTTGGCTCGTCAGTGCCCATGGACGGCGTTGCACCTCTTGGCAAGGACTAAGGCCATTACCTGCGAGCTGCGCCTTGCCATGAACACTGACAAACCAACTGCATCCGTAATTATCACATTGAAGGAGCACTAGTAGCCATTGGAGGTCCGCTTCTCTAATCGGGCCCTGATGGCAAGCTCCCATTGTTTACGGCATACGTGGGTCACGCTTTCTACTTGCACTCGCCACCGTCCAGAAGGTAATTTAGAATATGTTGCCATCGTCAATCCTAAGTTGATGCATTGCCGCTAACGAATTCCTATGTATGTCGATCGCCAGGGAGGCGGGTCGGGTTAAGTCCCAGTTTACCATGCACTATTGCATGTTTACCAAATGATAATGTACTGTACTGAGAACAAGCAAGTTCTGGCGGACGCTGAACTCTGAAGATCTTTTTTCTTTTGACACACAGTAAGATACCAGTTACATAGACCATATGCGGAGGATTTCAAATGATTATATCTTTATCAGTCCGAATACTTACCCTGAACATTGTGCTCGCCATATCAATGGCGGCGACAGCAATGGCAGCCGACAAACCAAATATCCTGATCATCTGGGGTGATGACATCGGTAACTTCAACGTCAGTGCCTACAACCGGGGCATGATGGGCTACCAGACTCCTAATATCGACCGGATCTCCAAAGAGGGGATGCTTTTTACAGATTCCTATGCCGAACAGAGTTGCACCGCAGGCCGGGCAGCGTTCATAACCGGCCAGATTCCTTTCCGTACGGGTTTGTCCAAGGTTGGATTGCCGGGTGCACCACAAGGATTGCAAGCCGAGGATGTCACACTGGCGGAACTGTTGAAACCACATGGCTACATGACCGGTCAGTTTGGCAAGAACCACCTCGGTGATCTCGACGAGATGCTACCCACGAATCATGGTTTCGACGAGTTTTTCGGCAACCTCTACCACCTCAATGCCGAGGAGGAGCCAGAAAACGAAGACTACCCGAAAAACCCAGAATTCAAAAAGAAATTCGGCCCGCGAGGCGTAATACACAGTTTTGCAGACGGCAAAATTGAAGACACCGGACCTTTAACAAGAAAGCGTATGGAAACCATAGATGAAGAAACAATGGCATATACCCTTGACTTCATGGACCGCGCAAAGACCCAGGACAAGCCGTTTTTTATCTGGTTTAATACGACCCGTATGCATATTTTTACGCACCTGAAACCGGAATCAAAGGGTGTTACCGGTCTGGGTGTATATGCGGATGGAATGGTTGAACACGATGGCCATGTCGGGCAATTGCTGGATAAACTGGATGAAATGGGTATCGCAGATAACACCATCGTCATGTACTCATCCGACAACGGTGCAGAAGTTTTCTCCTGGCCCGATGGTGGCACAACACAATTTCGTGGCGAAAAGAACGACAATTGGGAGGGCGGTTTTCGTGTGCCCTTGCTGATCAAATGGCCAGGACTGATTGAGCCTGGCAGTGTTTCCAACGAGATTATTTCACAACTAGA
>Ga0255052_10000142_pt1 | contig 54150 bp, 57 predicted proteins | sample JV7_2_21_MG_FD_188632 | JGI IMG/M metagenome (GOLD analysis project Ga0255052, IMG submission 188632) | Seawater microbial communities from Jervis Inlet, British Columbia, Canada - JV7_2_21 | ecosystem: Environmental > Aquatic > Marine > Inlet | place: Canada: British Columbia | collected...
TGAATGTTCGATAATCGGCGCCTCGCGATACGTCGTTAGTAAATGCGAATACCGCCGTGTCGTTTGCGGCTGCGCAAGTCCACCCACCACAGGCCAGCAAGAAAACCGCCCAAAAGACAAACACCAATGGCGCTGGCTACCCACCTGAATGGCAGGCTGTATTTGTATTGATCCTGACGACCACGAAGATCTTCGTTTTCTTCGCGAAGTTCGGTCACTGTCGCATCGCCCTCATCAAGATTCGCTCGCAAGTCCACTACCTGCCGCCTGAGAGCGTCGATCGTCACAGCAGGCGCAGCGAATGCCCGACGCAGCTCCTCAATCTCGCGCGAGACTCGGTCGCTCTCAGACTGTGTTTCCGCAACGATGAGTCTCGCCGGCTTCTCCGAAACCAGGTAGGCCGCTTTTACGTAGCCCTGCGCGCCATCGGGAAGTTGTACGTGCGCATAATTGCGGTCGCGAGAAAGTATCTCCATAGCCTGACCGCTTTCGAGCGTGCGAAACGCACGGTCGCTGGTATCGGCCGCCTGATGCAATCCCAGCTTCAGGTTGTCGGTTATATACGCTGTCTCCGCTCCCGCCAGCAGCGGTACAAGCACCAGAACCCAAATTGCAAAACGCATAGTCAATCTCCAAGGCCCGCGAGACTCAAACGTATCCGGGTCCGCTAGTGTGACGCCGAACACACAACATGGAGTTTACAACACCGACGCAGTCATGCTGCTGCGATCTGCAATAAACGCCAGGCGATTGGTAATCACTGGGCGACTACTGCTCATACAACCAGCGCAACAGAGCTTCCTGAACCTCTTCGCCCGGTCCACGATGCACATCCGTATGATTCTGCAGTGCGACAACAGCGAACCGCCTGCCCGAGCGCGACTGCAGGTAGCCCGCAATCGCCGTTACATGGTCCATAGAGCCGGTTTTCAGGTGCGCCTTGCCCACCAATGTCTGGTCCCGGAAACGATGCGACAGTGTGCCGTCCAGACCAGACAACGACAAAGATGCCAGATACTCGGGCATATACGGTTGGCGCCATGCGAATCGCAACATCGCTCCGAGATCAACGGCCGAAATACGTGCATCTCTGGACAAACCCGCGCCATTGTCGAAGGCCAGTCCGGAAAAACCGAGGTCGTTATTGTCCAACCACTCCGTGACGACCGCGCGGCCCCCGCCTTCGGTTCCCGGTGCCCCAAGAACCTCCGCCGACAAAGTGTGAAGAATCTGCCGAGCCATTACATTATTGCTGTGCTTGTTAACCCGTGCTATGACGTTGGCAAGCGGCAATGACTTGAATTTCACTATTGGCTCAGCATCAACCGGCGCCACCCTATTCTTCCAGGCACCGTCAAACTTCCCGCCCAACTCTCTCCATAGCGGCCCGAACAGTCCGTACACAAATTCGTTATGGCCCAGCAACGCCGTTCGATCCATCGCATATCGTTCGCAGCCGCTCGGGAACTTGCCGCTAAACGTCATTTTGTCGATCGCCTTATTCGCAGACATTGTTATGCCGCGCTGGTAGCCTCGACATTGACCCAATTCCAGTGACAGGCGATTTTCGATACCGAGGTTGGACAGAGGGGGATCAAACGAGACGTCTACGGTCTTCGAATCATGGTCGGGTTCAAACCAGTAGCGCACTACTTTGAAATTCATCAATAATGCGTTCGGCGCGACATTGTAGGCCCTGAGCGGCTGCCGATCGAACGCCGCCGGATCCTCTTCGCCAACTTCAAAGTAGCTATCGTCAATCAGCAGGTCACCGTCAATCTCGTGAATACCTGCCTGACGAATTTTGCGCAATAGCTGCCAAACACGCTCAGTAACCAGAAACGGATCACCATGGCCTTTGATCAGCAAATCACCCTGTAAGCGACCAGCTTCAATGTCACCAATCGCATATACATCGGTGTGCCAGACGTACGCCGGTCCGAGAACATCCAACGCGACAAGTGTCGTTAGCAACTTTATTGTCGACGCCGGATTGCGCGGCACATCAGCATGCCAACTCAATACAACCTCGCCGTTACTCATGTCCTCAACATGGATGCCAAGCGAATCGCCGGGCAACTGCCGTACAGCGAGAGCACTGCGAAGTGATGCCGGCAACGTCGAATCTGATTCTGACGCCTGCGTTATCGGCGTTTGCAACAACAAGAGCAAGGTCAAGGCTCGTATCATTTTTTCGGCTTCCTTATGCCGAGCGCTCGGATGCGGTCTGCCAGAGTTGTCGGCCGCACGCCAAGAATCTGCGCAGCTCCCTCCGGACCGGATACACGCCAGTTAGTTTGTTCAAGTGCCGCAACGAGGTTTTTCCGTTGGTATTGACGCATCTCTTCTTCCGTGAGCACCTTACTCCCTGCCTCTTGTGTGCTCGGGATGGACCCCGAGTCAGGAGCATCGGAGCCGAGATTCGGCATTGACAGGTCAAGTCTCAATACGTTGCTCGGCGACAAAATGATCGCTCGCTCGATGACGTTCTTTAGTTCGCGAATATTGCCAGGCCAGTTATAGCCACGCAGCTCGTTAGCCTGACTGCGAGACAGCAGCATCGACTTGCGCCCGAAGTCTTTGCAAGTCTGATCGAGAAAGTGTTGTGCGAGCTGAATGACATCATCGCCCCGTACGCGTAGCGGTGGCACGTCGACAGGGAACACGCTAAGCCGGTAAAAAAGATCTTCGCGAAATTTCCCCTCGACGATTAGTTCTTCGAGATTCCTGTTTGTCGCTACTATTACTCGAACGTCGACAGACCTTGTTACGTCGTCGCCGACCCGTTCGAATTCGCTTTCCTGCAAGACGCGCAGCAACTTGCTCTGTAACTCCAAAGGAATTTCGCCTACTTCGTCCAGAAAAATGGTGCCGCCGTCAGCTAGTTGAAAACGGCCCATGCGGTCACGATGGGCGCCTGTGAACGCTCCTTTAACGTGACCGAAGAACTCACTTTCAAACAGTTCCTTCGGTATCGATGCACAGTTCACTCTTACGAGCGGCTTGTCGGCACGAGGGCTGCGGGCATGCAGCGCGCGCGCGATAAGTTCCTTGCCGACGCCAGACTCCCCTTGAATGAGCACGCTCGCCGGTGTCTCAGCCACTGCCTCGACTCGCCGCAGCATCCCACGCAGCGAAAGGCTGGTGCCAACGATGCGACCGAAATTCAGTGCAACATCTACTTCTTCACGCAAGTAGTCGCGTTCATTCTCCAACTCTTCACGAAGCCGCGCATTTTCAGCAAGCGTAAGACGAAGTTCGCGTTCTGCTTCGTTGCGCTTCGTTACGTCTTTTGATGCGACCAACAGGCGATCGACATTTCCGGCCCCATCGCGATGCGAAATAGCTGATATGAGCAGGTCCATCGTATGGCCATCCTTGCGGACCATCTGACTCTCTTCGTTGTTGAAGTCGCCGTGACTTATCAGTTTCTTCATCTCGCCGCCAGCATAGAGTTCTCGTTCTTCTTTCGTCAGGAAGTCAGTGATAGGCCTGCCGATAACTTCGTCGCGCGTGTAACCCAGTTTTTGCAGCCAGTGGTCGGTGACCGTGACGATATGTCCGTCGCCGTCGATCGTATGTAACATCGCCGGCGTCGATCGATACAATTCGCGGTACTTGAAGTTGGCGCGCGCCTGATCCGAGATTTCCGCGTGCATTGCTACCGTACGCACGAATGCGCCGTCAGGGTCATATTCAACCAGCGAATTGGTCAGACAGTCGACGACCTCACCTGACTTGGTGACAAAACCGATTGGTTTGTTTTCCAGTTTGCCGACACGCCGCAACATCGGTATGAATTCCTGCTCAATTCGTCGCGCACTCTCGGCTGTGACGAATTCGCCTGGCCGCCGACCGACCATCTCCTCACGCTCGTAGCCCAGCCGCAGCAGAAACGCATCGTTGACGTCCACGTAAACGCCATCCTCGCCAATCGATGTTGCCATCGCCGGCGCTCGGCGAAACAGCCATTGGTACTCGTCAAGTGTGGTCATCGGTGGAGTTTATACGGTTTTTCGTAATTTAAGTCACGGTTTTTCGTGTTTTACGACATTCCGTAAGCCAAAGAGAATGGTCAACCCATTGTTTTGTAAGATCTTTGATGGTTGGCACGCTTTCTGCATATTAGAGTTTATTCGAATTTGATGTCGCGCCGCAAAGGGCGGCGCGCGCGTGACAAGGAAATGGAATGAACTCAAGGACTTTTGAAAATGGGCTGGCATTGGCCGGCGCAGTATTGGTACTGGTCGGCGTGATTTTTGCGGCCGGTGCCGCACTCGCGGATGAGACGAATACGATTCATACGACCAACACCACAACGCAAAAGATAATCGACGTAAGTCTTGCCAATGCCGAATCGGCCAATCGGACCGCTGTTAACGAAGCCGCTGCTTCAGTGATCGTCGATAACCGATTGGACCTTGATATCAGGCTGCATGACAACAGCTCATTAGTGATCACTCGCAACCTGTAAGAGGTTTATCGATACCCCTCTCCAGAGGCATGCAAATCAGGTTTCTCTCCCCCGATTGCCTGAGCTGCGCAGCCCCGGAAATCGCCGGTTCGGATACCGGCTAAATTGGACCAGGAAGGTTCGGCGGCACCCCCTGCCGTGATACCTGAGGTGCCGGAGGCCGCGCCGTTTTGTGCGGTTCGCTATTTCGATCATCGAATTCAGCCCTCCGGCGCCCCTTTTCTCGATCTGCACTTTTTCGATTTTTTTTGAGCGCCCCTGAAATATCAGACTAGGGCTCGGTTCGACTACGATGTGCCTCGGCCCGATTGGCGCGGCCATCTGAACTCAGATTGCTGATTGTTCTGCGCAGGCGGCGCATCCAAAAACGCGCCCACGCGAATTCAATACCCAATATCGCCAGCCCGACAGGTATTACGACAATGGCGGGCCCCGGCACCACGATCATGACGATGCCGATTGCGAGTACTGTGCTGCCTACCACGGCAATGGCTATGCGGCGCGCGACTTTGTAGGTCATGTGAACGGTTTTGACTAGCACCAATATCTCCCAGGTACGAAACCGCTCGCCAGATCAATCTCGGACAACGACGCACAGGCAGCTGCCGAACGTACGTGGCGCGGTCGGTTTATGCTCAAACTCATTTGTTTTTTGACCATCATGCCGTAGCCTTTGTTGCATGCATCGTAAGTATCCACTTTTTTTTATGAACTTGCTGCTAATCTCGGGCCTTGCTCGTGGTGATGGCACACAATCCCCGACCGGCCAGGCGCAGGCACCAATTGTCGAAATCGCGCAACAACCCGCGGGCCGTCATTTGATATCCCTTCCGGCACTCGCATTTCCACTGCGTATTGACGCAGCATGTGGGGATGACGCTGTTGCCGAGTCGCTTTCCATCAACATTGCCGACACGGTTAATAGGTACGGAGCTTCGGAACTGATCGCAGATTTGATTGACGATACAACGATTGAAACAACGATTCGGGTCCCTCGCAGCCAGATAGCACCGATCTCAATAGAGGGGTTTTGCACTGAAGTTGATGCCGGCACAGCGCAGACACTTGTCGTTCCCGCCGCACTAACCGCCAATATTTCACTGCGGTGTACGATCGAAGAGACGCAAATAGTTCGCTATGTGACTCAGCCCCTGGCGATCATGCTGGTTTGCAAGTCAGTCAACGACAAGCGGTCAAATACAGAGCCCGATCAGGATTCGTCAGCTCCCGCCAAGAGGTTCTGACCGAGAAACTCGACTGTCCGTCTCCATGCGTCATCAGCAACCGCGGCGTTGTAGTGGCTACCTGTCGGGTCAGCAAATCCGTGACCCGCACCCGGGTAGATCTGAATCTCGTGGTTTTTGCGAAGCCTTTCCAGCGCCGCCTCGAACTCCCGCACTGATTCAACACTGATGCCCGGGTCCTCGGCGCCAAACAAACCAAGAATGGGAACGTCTATGGGGCGAAGCTTGTCTTCATCGGTAGTTACCTGGCCATAGAAAATGACCGCCGCGTCGAGATCGACAGGAAACAACATCGCCGTATTCAGTGACCAACCGCCACCAAAACTCCAGCCCAGTGATCCTATTCGTGGGGCACCGGCTGTGGCGTTCACAAAGTCATACGCCTGACGAATGTTCTCCGAGGCAGATTCCGGATTCTCAACGACTGACAGCATTAATTGCCTCGCGTCCGTGGGGTTGTTGGCAACTTCTCCGCCGAAAAGATCGACAGCCAGGACAATATAACCCTCACCCGCCAGTCGTTCCGCCATCGCACGGACAATGTCATTCAGTCCCCACCACTCGTGGATTACAACAATAGCGGGCAGCGGCTCAATCATGTCTGACGGAAACACAAAGTGTCCGTATACGAGTTTATTATCGACTTCGGCATAGGGCAGCCGTTCTGACACAATCGCGCGCGGCGACCCCAAATGCGCGCCGGGACCGGCTTCAGCGGAGTCGTTCGCGTGCTCCCGGGCCATCGTCGCACAGTTCGCCGTCCCGGCTTCCCCGCCAGCTGACGAATCCGAAGTACCTGAATCGCATGCTGTAACCAGTAATATCAGGCTCCAGAAACCTGCGATCAGGCCACGTCTTAAACAAACACTGTTGAACATGGAATCGTCCTGCGTAATGCTCATCCGGAGCGATTGGTTACGATAACTGACGCACTAGTGTAATCGAAAACAAGTCTGTAGGTCGAAGACTCAAGCCAGTCAATCGAACTCCCGGAACTGGCGACTCGCGGCAGGCTGCGCCTCGAACCAGCCGCTTGTTGAAATAACATGCCTGGCCTTCTCGACAGATGGCGAGCTTCTGCCCGGATGCACCCGCGCGACGTTTTCGTGTAAGCCTTCGGCTAGCTGAGAAATGCCATCTATTGGCTCGTCGCGCTAATCATCGTCGTCCCATTCTTGTAGCTTGCTCTTGTCGACCTGCTGCCACTGTTGTTCACTCTTGCGTACATAAAAAGCGACCTTGGCAACCACGTAGATAATGACCACGATGATGAGCATCACGATCGGCCAGAGCCCCTCAGGCATTGCGTGCGTCCGCTATAAAACCGGGAGAATCAAGTTTAACACCGGTGTAGATTGAGAATCGCCAGCTACGACACTACCGTCCGGGCAACGTAGCACTATGGTCTCCGGATCGCCGGTCCGGGCTGAATCCACGCCGCTGTCGGCCCGTACGTAAGATGGTAAAGTCATCATATTGCTGGCGAAATCGAATCCGCATAATAAAACGTGACCTGTTACGATACTCCGGCAAGCGAAAGGCTTTAATCTCAACGCATGATGTTACTCGTCAGAATGATCGTCTCCGGATTGCCCCTGATCGCTCTGCCAGCACTGGCGGCGCCGTCTGCAGCTGCGACCGGCATTACCAACGTTGCTCCGGCCACTTTCATCTTTGCCATCGCAACAGCGCTGTTCCTGACGCTGATCTTTCGTTCAACGGCGAGTCATATCACCGGCATCGTGACGGCCCGTTTCGGCGCCCTGCGCATCCGCCGGGCACTTGATAAGCGCAGCCCCGATGTCCTGCATGATTTCATACTGCCCGGAGCCTACGGCGGCCTGAAAAAGATCGACCATGCCATCTTGACGGCTGGCGGAATACTCTGCATACAGACCAAGCACTACGACGGCATCATTTTTGGCGCCAAAGACGAGCCGCAGTGGACTAATGTCGACGGAGTGGTTCGCCGTCGCTTCCTGAACCCGATCATTCAAAACGAGAGCCGCACACGGGCCGTGCAAAAAGTTGTTCCCGACGTTCCGGTTGCCAATCTGGTCGTATTTACGGGTTCGATCGATTTCCCTACTCCGCCCCCGGGCGGTGTGCTGCATGTTCGCGATCTGGACAGCTACATCGCCAAGTTCGTGTTCGGGCCGAGCAAGATCGAGGATTGGGACGCTGTTTGGCTGACCGTCAAATCGGCCGCCCTTACAGATGAGGCAACACGACGCGACTTGCGAGCTCAAATCGCCTGAGTTCCTGGCGCGGTGCAACTCGCTTAGCTCGACCAATGCTCTATACTCGCCCGTTTAATCGCATCCGGACGATCAGAAACGCATGGAAAATACCAACGCCCTAATTTCTTCGCCGCTAGGCGTGCTCGCTGTGTTGACAGCGGTCGCGGCCTTTTTCTTTCTGCTTGCCCAAATCACGCGGGCGAAGTTGTTTACCTACATACCGCCGCTACTCTTCATCTACGCAACACCGGTTTTTTTGAATAATTTCGACATTATTCCCAGTGACTCGCCGGTGTACTCGGGACTGAGTGCGTACCTGCTACCGGCGTTCATAGTGCTGATGTTGATCAAGGTCAATATCCCGGCCGTGGCTCGCGTCATGGGCAAGGGGGTGCTGGTAATGCTCATGGGCACGGCTGGCGTCATGGTCGGTGCGGTTGTCGCTTATTACTTAGTCCATCCATGGTTGTCTGACGACGCGTGGAAGGGCTATGGCACATTGGCGGGAAGCTGGATAGGCGGCACGGCTAATCTGCTGGCGGCAAGCGAGATGCTTGAGGCGTCCGAGGCACAGGTCGGGCTGGCCGTTATCGCAGACAACGTGATTTACGTGGTCTGGCTACCACTGCTGTTACTGTCGCGCGATTTTGCCGATCGATTTAACAAATGGGCCCGCGTGCCTGCCGATCGACTTGCGCTAATGGATGCCGCGGCTGAAGTTCACGAGGAGAAGGATCGGGCACCGACAATGCCGCAGTATCTCTACGTCGGCGCGATTGCGGTGGGCGTCACCTGGATTGGCACCGCGTCCGCGCCAGCCGTCTCCCAATGGATCACTGCCACCGTCCCGCCGCTTGAGGCCGTGTTTTCGGTGACGACATCCCGAATTTTGCTGGTCACAACCATCGCACTTGTCCTATCGGCAACTTCGATATCGAAGCTGCCCAATACGACGGCACTTGGCACAGCACTCGTGTATGTATTCGTCGCCGGGATGGGCGCCCGTGCCTCCGTCTCCGGCCTGGCAGAGGCACCCATGTTTGTCCTCGGTGCATTTATCTGGATTTTCATCCACGGCCTGTTTTGTCTGGCGGGCGCGTGGTTGTTTCGCGTTGACATACACAGCGTGGCGATTGCCTCTGCGGCTAACATCGGCGCAGCAGCTTCGGCACCGATCGTTGCCGCGCACCATCGCCCCAACCTTGTGCCAGCGTCAATTCTGTTGGCGTTGTTGGGCTATGCCATGGGTAATTATCTGGCACCCCTGACCGGGCATCTGGCGCGCATGGCCGCCGGTCAATAGATTATTCTCTTGTGCGTCATGGCGGATTCAGGCGGCATTCGCCAGCTCGGTACAGGCTGATGAAATTGCCCCGAGGGACGTCTAAACGCGACCAGGTTTGAAATACTCCCTGCCGGTAACGTGACCCGGCCTAGAGAACCGTCGCTTTCATTACTTCGCGGCTATGCCGGTGGCGGACAGGTCGAAGAACAACGCGTGACGGCGAATACACATTCATTGGTTTGCCGAGCCGCCGCGACCACGTATTCATTGTTCGTTGTTACGCCAAATCATACCGTGTGCCCTGCTTGATGATATGGTGACACAATGCGCACGATTGCCAAAGACACGTTAAAAAAACTGTGCAAACGAGTTGTGATTATTGTCGCCTGCGTCTCGCTGGTCGGAGCAGCAATAGTCGCGGGACTTTGGCGCGACCGACCTGACTTTGGCGATATTAATTGGCCCGCACATCCAACAGCGGAAGAAATTGCTGGCTCCGTAACCGTGACCTGGCTTGGAGTAACCACACTACTGTTCGACGATGGCGAAACTCAAATCCTGATCGATGGTTTCTTTTCGCGGCCAACCATTTCCGACATGTTGTTCAGTCGGCCCGTCCAGAGCGACGCGGCAACAATTAACTATGTGTTAAACGAATATGGCATGAATCGCATTGCAGCGATAATTCCGGTGCATTCTCACTTCGATCACGCGATGGACATCGGCGCAATTGCCAACCGAACCAGCGCCTCGATTCTCGGTTCGTCGACCACGGTACAAATCGCTCGTGGGGCTGGCGTGCCGGAAGATCAAATCGTGCTCGCAAGCAGCGACACTGAGTACTCGTTTGGTAATTTTACGGTCACGCTCGTTGACTCAGTGCATGCGCCGATCGGGTGGGCGGGCTCGATTCCTTTTGCCGGCGTTATTGACAAGCCGTTGGTCCCTCCTGCGCCGGTGTCTTCCTGGCGCGAAGGCGGCAGCTATTCGGTTCTTATTGAACATCCCAATGGCGCGACCCTGGTGCAAGGTGGAGCGGGATTCATCGCCGGTAGAGTGCAGGATTTGCGGGCCGATGTCGTCATGCTCGGTGTTGGCCAGCTTCAGGGGCTGGGCCGCGAGTACGCCGAACGATATTGGCAGGAGCTGGTGACTGCTACCGAAGCAAAACGCGTATTCCCTATCCACTTCGACGACCTCACCAGGCCGTTTGGACAGGTTGAGTTGCCTCCTCGGGCGATGAACGACTTTGTCAAGATATGCAATTGGCTTGAGACGATTAGAGAGACTTGGGACAAGGAAGCGCGATTGTATGTGCCAATATTTGGTCAGCCTGTTGTGCTTTATCCTCTGGCGCCGCCTGAGGCTTAATCCCTCTCTCTTTCTAATTCCTGCAGCAATACCGCCAGTGAATAATCGCCGTTGATCAGCGCTTCTTTCTGCCGTTTGCCAAGCCTCTTTACGCGATGCTCAAGTCGCGTTGCCAAACTTCGATCGCCAATCGACTGTTCGAAGACCAGGCGCAACGGACCTCTGCCGCGCAGAAACTTCGCACCTCCGACACCGGACTCATGTTCCTGCAGGCGCTTACCGACATCAAGCGCAATTCCCGTATACAGGCTGTCGTCGGCGCAACGGACAACATAGAGACTGTACTTGCGCATGCTCACGATTGACGCACGTTGTTGATTCGTTTTTCGAACGGAGAATATCTTAAGAGTGGCGCAGACCGCCGAACCGGCCGTGGCTCAAAACTGCTACCACACTTCGGACAAACGACAGCGAATTTTGCATCGACACGATCACGACAATATGTGCACTCGAAACTGCAAATCATGGCCTCTTGCGAATCGACGGGCAGATCGCCATCACATTGTTCCCAATTGAGGCGAAGTTCGAGCATTCAAATAGATATCAGGCGCTGCCACCGGTCAACGTGTCGCCAAGAACCCGGAAAGCGCCAACCTCGATGCTCGCCATATTTTCCGATGTCTCAGCATAGGTCAACACGATCTGTGATGCGCCATTCAATGCCTTCACCGGTTCATGCAGGCTTATTGTGATGGTATTACCCAGTAGCCTGGCCTCGCGAATTGAATTGTGGCCACCGATCTGTTGTTCGTTGATCTCAATATCAATCGATTCGTTGAAATCGTCATCGATCGTCCGCATTAGCAGAAGATAGTCTTCAATATCTCCACCTGTTGTCGTCCGCGCGAAAAACAACATCGTCGTGTTATCGCGGACGTCAAAGGCTACGGTGTCATAATGCCAGTTGTTGGACATGTGCTTTCCTGCGTCAGTTCTTGCGCTGAAATGATGGGTTGTAGTTTACGTCATAGTGCAACATCAATGCGACCTTGAACGGCTGCTCCCAATAGTCTATTGAAGAACATCCACAGCTTTTTCCAAGGCTGCTAGTTCGAGGGTGGATTCGTCGCCAACCTGGCCTCCTCCAGCAAGTCTGCAATTCGATCGTCTTTTTCCCGCCAGATATTTGTCAGCCAACGATGAAACTCAGCGCGATATTCCCGATCTCCCTCATAATCTCCGGACACCAGACGAGCGTCTACCGAACGCAGTCTGACATCGACAATGACGCGGACGTGCTCACCACAGCACATATGCCAAAATTTCGCTGCGCCATCAGGGTAAACGAGCGTGATATCCAGAATTGAGTCAAACAGTTCACACATCGACGCCATGGCCAGAGCAATACCTCCGGCACGTGGCGGCAGAAGATGTTGGTAAGGCGAGCCCAGGGCGACACGTTTCTGTTGGCTGAAGCGCGTGCCTTCTATAAAGTTGATCACGGTCGTAGGTGTTTCGCGGAATTTCTCGCAGGCCTTGCGAGTTGCCTCGATGTCCTTGCCTTTCTTGTGTGGGTGCTTCGCAAGATAGGGTTTCGAGTATCGCCTCATGAATGGCATATCCATTGCCCACCACGCAAATCCAAGCAACGGGAACCAGATGAGTTGCTGCTTGATGAAAAACTTCAGAAACGGGATACGTCGATTGAGTACTTTTTGCAAAATCAGGATATCGACCCAAGTCTGATGGTTGGCGATGACCAGGTACCATGCGTTTCGTTCAAGGTTCTCATGTCCCCTGATTTGCCAGTCGATCGAACCACCCCCGCTCAATATCAGCGAATTCACGCCGATCCAACCCTCACCTATTGCCATAAGCAATTTGCTGATGCGCCGCCGCAACGGTGCGAACGGCAGCAATAGCTTGAGCACTGCCAGAATAAAAAGTGGAGCGAACCAAAAAAACGTGTTTACAGTAAGACCCGCAAAGACGATTGCGCCGCGGCAATGTTTAAAGATTATTTGCATTCGCGTGCCAGCCACTTGTTCGACCCGGTACCACATTCTACCCGGAGCCATCGCCGCTTGCCGGTGCAGGTCGCATGGAGTAACGTCAGATTCTGACTGCCAGCGCGAGAAAGCAGCCACGGTGACAAAAACGTAGCCTGATCACTGACAGGGCGTGCCGACGCTGCGCAAGCCCTGGCATTCCGGATTGAACCAGGCAGCACGATCGGAGGAGACCGGTGAGAAGTGAGCGCATACAACATCTGATTGCCGAACTGAACAAAGAACTCAGTGCCGGAGCCACCTTCGATCCCGATACACGTGAATTGCTGCGACAGCTAGGCGAAAATGTTGATACGGCATCCACGCTCGACCGGGCCAAGCAACTGGAATCACGATTTGCTGCCAATCACCCTGTAGCCGAACGTATCGCCAGAGAACTGGTCGATGCAATCGCCAAGATGGGCATCTGACCTACGTGCCAGCACCGTCTGATGATGATTGATCGCATTCCGGCCGACAAGATCCTGCAATCGGTAGCCGAGTCTGTCGATGGATGTTATGGAGTATTGCTGCGACAGGGAACACTGGAGATTGGCTATTACAAGCCACTGAAAGTCGACCCGCAAACGCCCCACCAAAAAGACGAGATTTGTGTTGTGCACTCCGGCAGGGGAAGCTTTGTCATCAATGGCAAATGCCGACCATTCGAAATTGGCGACGTCTTTTTTGTACCCGCAGGTACCGAGCACTGCTTCGTAGATTTCAGCGATGATTTTGGCGCGTGGGCCATACTCTACGGTCCGCAAGGAGGAGTGACCGAGTGCCCTTCGAATGGTTTGCCGCCATGACCGGAGAACGACTTATGGCCGGAAATCCGCTCGGATCGTCCAGGAGCAATGCGTGAAGAATCTATCTGGTCGGGCATTATGGCTTATTTTGACAATCGTGACCCTGATAGTTGTCGGCTTCGTCGTTTCTGAACCCATTCCGCAGGACCCCGCGTACCACGCGTTTGTTGACGACCGTCGTCTGTTCAATGTCCCGAACTGTCTGAACGTGATGTCCAATTTACCGTTCCTGCTGGTTGGCGCCTGCGGTCTCAGGTACGTCTATCAGCACGGCAACGAGATCTGCATGCCAAATCTGCGTGCAGCGTATGTCGTTTTCTTCAGCGGTGTTCTGGTGACGTCGTTTGGCTCGGGCTGCTACCATCTCGCGCCGAGCAACGAAACACTGGTCTGGGACAGGCTGCCGATGACGATCGCTTTCGCCGGCTTGTTCGCCGTTGTCGTGGGCGAGTACGTGTCAGCGCCTGCAGCACGAAAGTTGTTACTGCCATTGCTCGTCGTTGGAGTGTCCTCTGTCGCCTATTGGGCGGTATCCGAGAGCTTCGGATCGGGGGATCTGCGTCCCTACGTTGTCGTGCAGTTTCTGCCGATGCTGTTGATCCCGATTATCCTGTTGATGTATCGCTCCCGCTTTGACTCCTCAGGATATTTCTGGCTGATGCTCGCTTTCTATCTTATCGCCAAGGTATTTGAACATTTTGACGCCGCCGTATATGGCGCCGGTTATTGGGTTAGCGGGCATACGCTAAAGCACCTGTTCGCATCACTGACGCCGGCGACCATGCTCTACGCGCTGATGCTGCGTGCTCGCGCGGCACAAGAGCTGGCCACACATGAATAGTCCGGGCCAGGGTCCGCGATCCCTGGTGAAATATGCGGTCCAGGGACGTTGCCATTGCGCTGATCACCTGGTTCGCCAGATTACTTCAATCATCTCCTTGAGCCCGGCGTCGCGAAATTTCGGTGGGCCATTTTTGATATCATCGTAATCGTCAATGCTCAGCAGGTTCGGCCAGTAGCCGCGAACCTCATCTCCGCGCACAGAAAATGGCGGTCCAGCCGCGACAGCCTGGTCGTATTCGAGTGTGATGACAAGTTGCTCTGAGGACTGCGAAAGCAATGAGCTTGTGTGTGCGGCGTAGGCAGGCCGCAACTTCGCCGGTAATGCAATCAATGCGCCACGGTCAAAGTGCGCATCAAATGGCCCGCCTTTGAATTCATAATAGTCGCCACAGTAAATCGTTATTGGACATTCCCTTGCCTGATAAGCGCGCAACGTACCGTCGTTGAGCGTGTATTCCAGGCTATTCTCATCGAAGAACGCTTTGACCGCGAGGTCTGACAGCTCGATACCGACGACCTCGTTACCCTGTTCGGCGAGCCACAGCATGTCCCGAGTCTTGCCACAGAACGGCACAAGGACACGCCGACCTGTGGCACGCCAGAATTTTTTCAGGCTCGCATTGCCATCGGACTCATGCCAGCCTGTTTGGCCGCGCTGCCAACGCTCAATCCACTGATCTGACATGTTTGTACACTCTGATTACTAACCTCATTACGGTCCTGTTTTTCGACCGGTTGAGTAACAATAGTAGCAGTCGCCTACTGCCCGCCAAAATGGATTTGGTTTACGCGTGAAGGCAGTGGCGGTACCATGCGCCGCGCTGGTCATTCAGATCGGTCACGCCCTGCCCGAAGAGAGGAATCCCTTATCATGACGACAGCACAACGCATCGATGGCAAAGCCAAGGCCGCGGAAATGTCAGCTAATATTTCGGTTCAGACCGAAGCCCTCTTCAGCGAGTATGGTCTGCGACCAGGATTGGCAGTCGTCATCATCGGCGAGGATCCGGCCAGCCAGGTTTACGTGCGCAACAAGAAGCGAACTGCAGAGGCATGCGGCTTTCACTCTGCACAGCACACTCTGGCCGTAAACACCACTGAAGACGAGGTGCTGTGCCTGATCGATCGTCTCAATAATGACGAGTCCATTCACGGCATTCTGGTGCAACTGCCGTTGCCAGAACATCTGGACGAGCAGCGCATCACACAGGCCGTTGCGCCGACCAAAGACGTCGATGGTTTCCACTTCATCAACATCGGCAAACTAACGTCGGGCAATACGTCCGACGCATTCGTACCATGCACACCGGCCGGCTGCATGTTAATGATCCAGGATCATCTTGGTCAGGACCTGTCCGGCCTCAGCGCGATCGTGATCGGCCGCTCAAACATTGTTGGCAAGCCGATGGCCAGTTTGTTGGTACACGCGAATGCGACCGTGACTGTCGCGCACAGCCGCACCAAGGACCTTGCCGCCGTCGTGCGTCAGGCTGACATCGTCGTGGCAGCTGTGGGCAGGGCTAACATGGTCAAGGGAGACTGGATCAAGCCTGGAGCCATAGTAATCGACGTTGGCATCAATCGCGTTGAGAGCACGGTCGATGGCGAAACAAAGTCGCGACTGACTGGTGACGTAGATTATGCAGAAGTCGTCCAGACTGCCGCAGCGGTAACGCCGGTGCCGGGCGGCGTCGGGCCGATGACGATCGTCATGTTGATGGCAAACACCTTGCGTGCCGCCAGGTTTGCGGGTGGCCTGGAAACCTGAGCCAGAAGAAATGACAGGACACTAACGTGAAAACCTGTGTTGAGGGCTTCCGCACAATCTGGCTAAAACCCGATGATCCCACCGTCGTTCAGATCATCGATCAGCGTCAGCTTCCGCACGAATATCACGTGCACAATGTCTGTACATGGCAAGACGGCGTCGTCGCAATTACCGACATGCTTGTACGCGGTGCGCCGCTGATTGGTGCAACCGCCGCCTGGAGTCTGTATCTGGCAGCACTCCATTCCCGGTCAATCGACACGGTACGCAAGGCGGCAGCAGCGCTGCTTGAGTCGCGCCCGACGGCCGTGAACCTGCGGTGGGCGGTGGATCGTATTCTGCAAGTCGCCGCCTCCGTGCAAGACGAACCCGGTCTGGTTGCCGCTATACGCAGGGATGCAGAGGCAATTTGTGAAGAAGATATTCAAATCAGCCGCGGTATCGGCCAGCACGGCCTTGGTTTGCTGGAAGAAATCTCGCGGCGAAAAAACGGCGCGCCGGTCAATGTGCTGACGCATTGCAACGCGGGGGCGCTGGCGACGATCAACTGGGGCACAGCGACGGCACCTGTTTACTTCGCACATCAAAGCGGCATCGACGTACATGTTTGGGTCGACGAGACGCGTCCTCGCAATCAGGGTTCGCAACTTACCGCGTATGAACTCGCCGCGAATGGTGTTCCTCACACGCTGATTGTCGATAACGCCGGCGGCCACCTGATGCAACACGGTGAAGTGGATATTGTTCTCACAGGCACCGATCGTACGACTCGTGCCGGCGATGTGGCCAACAAGATAGGTACTTACCTTAAGGCGCTTGCCGCGTTCGATAACAACATTCCGTTTTATGTCGCTTTGCCATCCACGACGATCGACTGGAGCATTCGCGACGGCATTTTCGAGATTCCGATCGAGGAGCGCGATTCAAGGGAGGTTACGCATGTGTCGGGGATGCTCGATGACACACCGTGCGCTGTCAGAACCACTGCACATACTACCGCCACCAGCAATTATGCCTTTGACGTGACACCGGCTCGCCTGGTGACAGGGCTGATTACCGAGCGCGGCATTTGTAACGCCAGTGAAGCTGGTCTTACTGCGCTATTTCCTGAGATCGACTGCGCATGAGGGTCGACGAAGGCTACATAAAATTCACGAGCGACTGGACACCAGGGCCCCCGCCCGAGCGCTCAATCGTTGATTTGCTAAACACCTGGCGACGACCACTGCATGAAGCTGGACTCATTGGTCATTACGCAGAGCCAGGTATCGGATATGGCAATATCAGCGCCCGCTGCGACCAACCCGGCAAGTTCGTTATCAGCGGCACACAGACGGGTCACCTGCCGGTCCCTGACGCCGAGCACTATGCGCTGGTCACTGCTTATGACATCGCCGGGAACAGCGTCAGCTGTACTGGCATGGTGCAGGCATCTTCGGAATCACTGACGCATGCCGCTATTTACGAACTGGATCCGACCATTGGTGCGGTTGTCCACGTTCACAGCAAGCGTTTGTGGAGAGAGCTGCTTGGCCAGTTACCTACGACCAGTGAGAGTATTTCCTACGGCACGCCGGAGATGGCGAACGAGTTCAAAAGACTCTACAAGACAACCGCCTTTGCCAAAACCGGAATTGCCATCATGGCCGGGCATGAGGAAGGGATCATCAGTATGGGCGTGACACTCGACCAAGCCGCAAATCGTGTATTGAAGATCAATCCTGACTGTCAGAAACGCTAGCTGGCATCTCTATCGCCACAGGGTCCAGCCGAAAACGGAAAGTGCGGCAGGTTTTTATTCCTGACAGTTTCGCGTCCTTCGGCAACCGCTGATACGTTGACTCGCGGATCGCTTTGATCGACGGCCTCTCAAAAATCCGATTCGTACTGGTGCGGATGGCACGAGAATGTGCCGCCACTTTCGATAGCCGTAAACCATTGAAAATAGAAAACATTTGAAGACCGCGTTTTTCGAACGGCGATAATGACAAAGCTTCGAATAGCTTTGTCAACATCCTGCCAGTCAGGTCTTCTTCTTGTGCACGGTACCGCGAACATCCGATACGGACAGGGAGCCACTGCCGTCATCGACAATAATCAGGTCATGTTCGACATCGACAACATCGATTCCACCGGAGCCGTCATCAATGATGACATCACCGCCTACGTGCCGAACTGTGATGCCTCCTGAGCCGTCATCGATCGACACATCGCCGCTGGCCGTGCTGACTTTGATTGACCCGGAACCATCGTCGATTCTAAGATCGCCAACATTGTTTACGATTACTGAACCCGAGCCGTCTTCGATCGTGACAAAACCCTCAACGTCGCTGATGTCAATCGAACCCGACCCATCGTTGACCGAAAGGGCCAGATCGGCCGGCATTTCAACCTCAAGATCTATCGACCCATGATCGTTGTCCCAAAACCTGCCATCAAAGGTAGCTTTGAGTCTGGCATGGTCACGCGCCTTATCGAGTACCAGTTTCATGTCAGACGCCATGATCTTCCTGGCACTATCCGCATCCTCACCAGGCACACGAATTATTGCCTTGACAGCAATATCATGCGTGTCAGGCAGACCCCTGATCGTGAGGCTGCCAGCACCGGTATCGACTTCTAAAATCGTAACCCCGGCAGCGGAAAGCTGCAGGTCACGAAGCTCTGTGTGCTCTTTCCAGGCGGCATGGGCCAGACTGGCCGCAAACATCGCCATTACAACAAAACCGCGCATTACCGTCCCCTTTGCAAGTGTATTTCAGGCTACCTATGTTACATAGACGCTCCGCAGAGCGAATTGGTTGCAAAGTTGCCGTCAGCGATCAGCAGACGACAAATACACCGACAGACGATTCTCAAGTCTGGCTGCGGAATACCAGGAGCCGCGCACCATGACGCCATGGATGCGCCGCGTGTTGGCAATGTCCTCTAGCGGGTTTGCATTTAGCAGCACGAGGTCAGCTTCACGCCCCGCGGCGACCATTCCCGTGTTGGTACCGAAGAACTCCGCCACTGCCGTTGTGCCTGTCTGCAAGGCTTCAAACGGTGTCAGCCCCGACTTGACCAGAAAACCGAGCTCCCGGTGTAGCGAAAAGCCGGGCACATTGAAAACCTGCGGCGCATCGGAGCCTAGTAACAAGCCGGCTCCGGCCTTGTGCAGTGCATGGATAAGCTGGCGTCGAATAGCGATGGCGCGCGCGGCCAGTTGTGGGTTGAATCCGCGCTCGCTGAGTTGCCGCTCTTTTGCTGCCACCCAATCATTCACTGTCGACCTGGGCATGTAGCGCATCTCCGGGCGGCTGCGCAGATCGGTGACGGTCACCTCAGATACCCGATGTTCGAAAAGCGATAGCGTCGGCACATTCCACGTGCCGGCACTCGCAGAAGCGGCAGCGATCGCATCGATTCGATTACCGCCCACGTCGTCGGCCAGCAATATATCAAGGAACCCACCGTACCCACCGGCACCATCGCTGTCCGGCGGCATGAGCGCGGCGAAATACCCATCAAGATGGTCAATCGTTGCCATGCCAGCGGCCAATGCCTTTTCCACGCCGACAGCAACCGGCACATGGCCGCCAAATGGCATGCCCAGCTCATTCGCTGTATCGGCAATCGCAGCGAATTCGGCAGCACTCAGACCCGCATGTATTTTAATGAAATCGTAGCCGGCTTCATTTTGTGCCCTGACCTTACGTATGGCGTCCGCGGCTCCGCTCACGGAATTGCCGCTGAACGATGGCCCGGAGGTAACAAGTCGCGGGCCAAACACATCGCCATTCTTGATTTGCTGACGCAACCGCAGATGCGACGGCTGACCCAGCATGCCACGTATCGTGGTAACGCCGTTTGCAATGAATAGACTGAATGTTCTATCCAGATCCGGCGAATTGGCGTCGGAAACGTGCGCATGCATTTCGGCCAGACCAGGTATGAGGTAGCGGTCGGTACCGTCGATGACCTCAGCGTCCAGTGGCACCGAGACCGTTTCGACATTGCCAATCGCAATGATGATGCCGTCTTCAACAACAACCGTTTGCTCGGTGACGACCGTGTGGGAGCTCATCGGGACGACGTTGACGTTGACGAACGCCGTCGATGTAGCCGTCGCCGTCTGCGACACGAGCAACGCGAACAAAAGCGAAATCGGCGATTTCATGGTATGCAGCATCGACCTGTCTCCGCTCCTTTAGATGATGCTCTTCAGCGCGGCGCGGCTGATGTTCGCGCCGCAAATGACAACGACCACTTTCGTTCCGCGCAGTATGCCTGTTTCTCCAAGTAATGCAGCGATCGCCACACCGGCGGCGCCCTCGATCAGCTGGTGCTCTGCCTCGACATACTGGCGCATGGCCGCTGCGATCTGCGATTCGCTGACAAGTATGAACTCGTCAACAACCTCACGGCAAAGGTCAAATGTAATTGAACCAGCTTCGACACCACCAGCGGTCCCGTCGGATAGTGTCGTATCACTGGGAATATCGAGAATGTATCCAGCCTCTACTGATTTCGCCATCACAGCCGACGCGGCCGGCTGGCACCCAGTAATCCTCACATCCTTGTTGCGTGCTTTGAGAACGCATCCGATGCCGCTGATCAGACCGCCGCCGCCAACGGCAACGAAAACGGCGTCAACATCGGGCAACTGTTTTGCGATTTCGACACCGCAGGTGCCTTGGCCGGCGATAACCTCGACATCATTATATGGGGACAAATAGACCATGCCGTTGCGTACCGCATATTCGCGAGCGTACCTCTCCGTATCCAGAGCATCGGTTCCACAGAATCGGACCTCACCACCGTAACTCCGAATCGCGTCTACTTTTGTAGAGGAGGTTTGCTCCGGAACAAAAATCACGCCTCTGGTGTCCAGCTTCTGCATGGCGTAAGCAACTGCAGCCCCATGATTACCGCTCGATGCGGCAATGCAGCCATTCGCGCGCTGATCGGCCGTGAGAGTCATCATCTTGTTGCTGGCGCCGCGTATCTTGAATGATCCAGTGCGCTGAAAGTTCTCAAGTTTCAGGTAGACCTCAGCACCTGTTTCGCCACTAAAGAAGGGTGAATAATCGAGCGGTGTCTCACGAATCAGACTGCTGATTCGGTTGGCAGCCTGGACTGCGGACGCTGCGACTGTCCTGATATTAGTACTCACAAATCCCCGCGATAGTGCGCCGTTCGCGCCCGTGGCAATTGTTCCAGCGGTGATAGCCGCATTCGTTAAAGCCGCCCCCGTTGACCGCCGGCCCTGCGCGCCAGCGCAAACTGTTTCTCGCGCAAGGCGGAAGCTACATTCTTAATCACCTTCGCTGGCAAAACAAACCGACGCTCAAATCCGTAGCCTGCAAGCCGCGCACGGTCTGTGCAGAGAACTCGTTACACCAGGCTCAGCGCCCCGTTGGCCTTTGCAACAGGCTGGCGCTTCCACTCGGAGTCTTGCGCTCATGATTCAGGCCAACGTCGTCGGGAAATTCGCGCCGCCCCGAATGATGCTGCAGCAAGTACGAGCAGGGTCCCAAGCCCCAGGGAACCACCACCATGGTGGTCATCCACTGTGTGCACGACAATAACCGGCGAGTCCCTGTCCGCATCCTCAAGTGGCAAGAACGCAAGCTCGGACGTGTCTGCTGGCCCAATACTCGCCAGGAATTCGTTGTTAAACGAGTCGAACAACTCGATCAGGATATCGTAATCGCCTCGTGGGTAACCGGAAATCAGCTCGGTCTCAACAACGTAATCATCATCAGGCGACGTAGAGAAGATCGTAAAATCATCGGTTGCCGCATACTCGTTCCATGGACCACCCTCATAACTCAGGTACGCCACGGCGTAAACATCAGCCGCAGCATGATAGGTATCGGCGTCAAACCAAAGATCGATTCCGTAGTAATAGCCATCGCCGTCATGGTCGTAGAACAGCTCAACATCTGCACTATAGAACCAAAAGTCGACGTTGGGCGACACCGATCCCGAGGCCATTGTCTTCGACTGTGCGGATGAACGCGTGTGACCGACGCGCTTGCCCGCGAACTCAAGACCGGCATGTTCGTTTTGAACGCCTATGCCAATCAATCCCATTTCTCGCTCCGCCAATGTGCCCTGTCTTGTCACCGACTCACGTTTGGAAATATTCAGCGTGTCTTGCGCAGACGCAACATCTGACATACCGGCTAGCAGCAGAAACATGTGTACCCCAATAAGCAGTAGCAGAGGCCGTTCTTTTGCTTTCGTAATCCCTGGCATTTACCCATCCTCGATTCATGAATTTCCATCCTGCGAGAATCATTTAAAGGCCGCAGCCATGAATCAGAGCTGAATGCATTTTCACGCACATCCAAGCGTGAGATCATGTTCAGCTACGATTCACATTCAGCAGCAACCGACACCCATGGATCACGAAATTCACGAGGATTCGACAAGCAAGGCGATTAGCTACCTGATGTTCGGCGTCTTTGGTGGACTCGGGCTGGACCTGTGCGCGAAGGGACTGTTGGCAGACTACTCACTTCCGCAATTCGTTCTACTGAGAAGCCTGGCCGGCCTTGCGATCTTCTTGCTGCTTGCCCGACAGTTTGGCGGATTAAGAAGCCTCGTTACGCGCAAGTGGCGTTGGCATCTTTTGCGGACTCTGCTCGCAACTGGCGCGATGTTCGGGTTTTTCTACGGCCTGTCCCGCATGCCACTGGTGAATGCGTTAACGCTGGGCTTTACCGCGCCATTAATGGTTACGGCACTATCTGTCCCGCTACTCGGTGATCACGTTGGCTGGCGCCGATGGACCGCGGTGACAATCGGTTTCGCCGGTGTCCTGATCATATTGCGGCCTGGAACAAGCGACATCACGCTGGCCGATGTTGCGGTTCTGTTCGCAGCGTTCTGCTACGCGGTCCTGGCCATCACCGCTCGCAAACTGTCATCAACGGAGAGCAGTTATGCGCTCTCCGTCTACGTGATTACCGGACCATTGCTGGCGTCAGCATCAATGCTCAGTTTCGGCTCATGGGTGACGCCAGACGCCAGCGGCTGGGGGCTTTTTGCGCTAGCGGGGCTTTGCTCGGTGATAGCGTGGGTCGGCATTATTGGCGGCTACCGTCGTGCGGCGCCAGCATTGCTGGCCCCGTTTGAGTACACGGCATTAATCGGCGGTGCTGTTGCCGGCTATCTGATTTGGGATGAAGTGCCGGATCGTTGGGTCGTCATCGGAGCGATGGTCATCATCGCCTCCGGTTTGTTCGTCGTCTACCGGGAAATCGGCAGCGTCCTGTCCACTCGCTACGTGCGCGTGTTCACCTCAAGTGCTGCGGCGACCATACGACGGCGTCTTCGCCGCAGGGCTCAATCCTGACGAGCTTAGCGAGGTGCATCCCCGGCAATCAAGCCCGCAAGCTCGGCTGGAGAAACCTGCAGCGCCTTGGCGACACGGTTGAAGAAATCGACCTCAAGTACGCTGATCGTCTTGTCAATTCGAAATACGTCGGCGAGCGCGAGCATTATTTTTGCGCGATCCTTGGCGGCCATCTTGCTACGAACGCTTGCCAGGTACTTGCGTAGCGTTGCATCCGCGTACAGCTCCGATCGTGCCGCAACCCTGACATCGGCCGCACTGAAATCCCGACCTGTATGTTCTTTGAGAATTTCCCGTATGCGATCAACTTCGACCGTCCGGATGTTGATGTCGGCATTCGCCGCTCTTGCCAATGTCATAAGCAGCGCTTCTCTGAACAGTTCGCTCTGCCTCGCCTCGCTGACATCCGAGCCGCCGAAAACTTTTAATACATTCGCAAGATCTGAGATAGCCATTTGTTCTCTCCCCCTCCCGGTTTCGGTTGTCAATGTCCGCTTGCCGCAGCGCAGGTGTGTACGGAGTATACATGGCATATGCGGTCCGATTCACCGCACATTGGGTCCGATGCTGTTCCATGGTTGCCGACCTGCGAGCCGATGCACCGGGCAGGACCCGTGGACGGGTGGCCGAACCGGCCTTCTTCAGTAATATGCGGGCCCGGGACCCGGTCTCTGTGTAGGAACCAGAAACTACACGGAAGGCGGATTTCGTAATGTCCAAAGCCCTGATTATCAGCGTATTGATGTTGGCCGGATTGCCGCAAGCACGAACAGCAGAGCCAGTTGTTGCGCCCGACTGGACGCTGGAAATGGCCGATGGTTCATCAGTCAACCTGGATGACGCGGCTTCGCAGCGCGTTACCATCCTGTTTTTTTGGGCAACCTGGTGCCCGTACTGCAAGGCACTGATGCCACACCTGCAGAGCCTCAAGCTGGAATATCCGGACACTGTCCAGGTATTGGCGATCAATATCTTTGAAGATGGCGATCCGGTCGCCTTCATTGAGGACGCGGGCTACGAATTCACTTTGCTTTTGTCTGGCGACGCTGTTGCTGATAGGTACGGAGTAACCGCAACCCCAGGCGTTTTCATTCTGGATTCAAACAGGACGCTGCATTTCGATCTGAGATCTCTACCCCGAATCGTTTCTTCTGACCACGGCGATAGCGCATCAAATCAGCGTAAAGCAGCCTTGCGTGCGCCTTACTGGGCAGCAGCAATTCGCAAGAATGTTGACGAACTTCTGCAAAACACCGAAGCGTATCACTCGTCCAGGGCTGACGCTGAACAGGCGCGGAAGTCTCTTTAGCAAGGCGGCCCTCCATGACAAGATCAGCAACGCACATTCGTATCAAACACAGAGCCAGCGGACTGTTGCTGGCTGATGGCCCGCTCGGATGGGGGATAACTCCGTTTGAGGGCAACCTTTACATCGGCCGAAAGCACCTGGTGAGCAAGCGCTTTCGACAGAACTTCATGCCGGGCCTTTGCATATATAAATTTCTGTACGTTTGGATGGACCTGCACCTTGACGATGGTCAGCGTGTCAGAAATCTGGGCTGGATGTATTTCCTGCCAAATCCGTTACTGCCGTTCATATGGTTTCGCGTTGCGATACCCGGCAGGCACCCTGAATTGGAAATTGAAGAATACAGCGCTCCGTCACAGTGATATTAGTGGATTACTAGCCTATGCATTGCTACCAACATGCCAATCGTAGCGCCGTAGCCGTTTGCCGAAATTGTGGTAAGGCTGCCTGTCCAGAATGCTGTGACGATACCGGAAAAGGCGTTGCTTGCAGCACCGCTTGCGCTGACGAAATGCGTGATTCCAATCGCCTGAAGCGGCGGCTGAAGCGAAGTTTCGGCATCGGCTCCAAGCCACAAATGCCAACGTCCATCCCTACCTATGCGTTCTTTGGCTTGATTCTGTTGACCACCGGCATTTATTTTTCGCTGACGCGACCCGGACTCGATTTTCTGACTTTCGCACTGGCTGCTGTTTTCTTCGTCATGGCGGGCGCCACGTATCGCCGCTATCGAACGGCGTGCCTGAGCTGTTAGTCCGGGCCCGGTACCGGCGAGAATGGCCGGCACCGGCCACGATAACAAAGGACTCTACAAGTCGTTGACAACTTGCAGAAGAACATCGATTTCTTCGATGCTGTTGTAATGCACCGCACCGACCCGTACCGCCCCACCGCTATCATAGATACCCAGTGCCTTCGCAGCTTCGACCGCGTAATTGTGGCCGCTCCAAACGAAAATGTTTTGCGCAGCGAGTCGCTGGGCGATCACCGGTGATTTCATGCTGCCATGGGTAAAGGCGACCGTCGGCACCCGGCGTCCCATGGCATCGTCTGAAGTAATGCCCTGGATTTTGACGCCGGGCACTTGCATCAGGCCATTGACAAGGTGACGCGCCAATGTTGATTCGTATTCAAACAGGTAATGCATTGCTGCGCGAATATGTCGGCGCCGTCCAACGAATTGACAATTGTCGGCATACGAACTGTCGGCCATCGTCTCGCCAATCCACGCGAAGTAGTCGACAGCGGCCGCGGTTCCCGCCATTCCTTCATGACTCTGGGTGCCGGTTTCGAAGCACCAGGGCAACGCGGCAGGCGCCGGTCGTACTTTGTACGGCTCAAGTTGCTCAAGCACTTCTCGGCGCCCCCACAGGATTCCCTGATGCGGGCCAAAAAACTTGTAGGCAGAACAAGTGAGAAAATCACAGCCAAGATCCTGAACATCCGTTGCGATATGTGGCGCTGACTGCACTGCATCGATGTAACTCCACGCGCCTGTTTCCCGAGCCCTTGAGCTAATCGTCTTGATATCGTTAATGGTGCCGGTCAGGTTGCTGGCTGCGCCCACGCAGACTAGCCGGGTCTTGCTATTCAGCAATTCGTCGAGCTTCGTCAAATCGAATTCGAAGGTATCCGTATCGAACGGCAGCCAGCGGATTTTTAGCCCCAGATCTCGTGCCAGCAACACCCAGGGCTGGACGTTCGCATCGTGATCCATCTGGGACAGAATGATTTCATCGCCGGCCTTGAGGTGCTTGCCAATAGAGCGCGACATATGCAACGTGATCGTCGTCATGTTCTGGCCGAAGACGATTTCCTCTGGCGTAGGCGCATTGAGAAAATCAGCCATTGCCAGTCGCGAGTTGCTGACAACGGCATCGGCCATACTTGACGTTGCGAAAAACCCACCAAGGTTCGCGCTGCTGTGCAAAAGGCACTCCGACATCCGTTCGGCAACCTGAAGGGGCACCTGAGTACCTGCAGGATTGTCAAGGTAGACACGCGCTACGCCGTTATCTGTCTCCGCTAATGCAGGAAACTGTGCGCGGAGAGCTGCGAGATCAATTTGCATGGATGTGATAGTGCCTGCGTTTGTGTTAAATGGCCTGGCGCTGCTATTCCTGTTCCGACCCGCCCCACTTTTCGCGGTGGGCCTCCGCTGCGCGTTGCCGAATTTTCGCGTGGCGGTTTGTTAACAACAGTGAGTTTGGGTCGCAGACATCTGCCCTGATTATTCCAAGATCACTGGCCGCATCGAATAAGCTGGGATACCAACGTTCCCAGTTAGGTAGCAGCTTCTCGACCTGTCTGCGCAAATTCATAAGCTGACTGTAGCCGAGCCCGATGGCTGTGACAACGACACACAGTTAACTTCAGCTTATTGGCGATTGCCACCAGAAAACGCGGGCTGACCCGCCACTTTCCAGGGAACCGTGGCTGGCTGCTAGTCCGCCAGTGACTGAATGAATGCCATGCCGATGGCAAGGATCATGCCGCCGAGCACTACAAGTTGCAGCTGCGGAAGAAGGCTCATCGGCGTACTCAACATGTTCGCTGGTACGAACTCGAGCAAACGCGGAACAACCACAGCCAACTGGCTGGCCGGTTTAAGCGCGATCGCGGCACCGATGAACGTCGCAATGGGTAGCGCCAAGCGGCGAACCCAAATCCCTCTACGAACTCTCCCAACAACCTTGTTGCTAAAACCATCATCCGCGATCGGTTCCGATTGAAACATCGATTCCAGCAAATGATCCGTTGAATCTTTGATTCTTTCAGCCATGTTTATGATCTTCGATTTCAAAACTGGTCCTGATTTTGTCCTTGGCCCGAAAAATGACCGATTTCACAGTGCCGACGGGCATGCTTGTTGCGTCACTGATTTCACGATGTGAGAGACCACACGCATAGGAAAAGATCAACATTACGCGCTCCTCTTCACTCAAAATCGCCAAGAATCTGTCAAGGTCAGTAAGGTCATGCGCTTCCGAAGTGTAACCTGCCGCATCAATACTCGTCACCTGTCCGACCTGCTCCATTACCTCGCGATATCGCTTGGATTTCCGTTTGGCTTGCAAGAAGGTCGTGTAAGCGACCTTCAGTACCCAGCCGATAAACGATCCTCTGCCGGAGTACGTATGTATCTTCTCCCAAGCATGAACAAAACAGTCCTGGGCAAGATCGTCAGCCAGCGAATGATCGCGCGTTAGTTTGCGCAGGAAATTTCTGACCTGCGACTGGTGGCGGCGGATCAGCTCGCCAAAAGCGGCTGAGTCCTGACTCGCCACCACTCGCGCAACGAGAAATTGATCGTCTATGACTACGACCCCCTGGTCCGACGACTTATGCTAGTTCTTTGTGCCGTATCGGTGCATCAGGAAAAATGCAGCGCCAATGAATAGTGGAAATCCTGCCAACGAAAGTAGTATCGGAAACGCTTCCTCTTCATTCGTCCCAATACCAATAGCCAACGCCGCCAATCCCGCTGCTATACCGAACGAAACCAGCGCTCGTCGCAAATCTCGGTCCTTTGCAGACGGTGGCGTGCCAAGTCGTTCAATAATTTCTGGTGTCAGCTCTTGTCCTTTGTCAATCGCGGCACGAAGCGTGTTCTGCAAGTCGCGACGAGCACGGTAGCGAAACATAAAGAACAGCGAAATCACAACCGCCATTCCCACAAACATGCTCAGTGGTACCAAGGTGTCCGGACCCATCATCAATCTCCTGTAAATTCAACAATAATCCTGCCATTTAGCCAGTAGATGACTGCCGCAGTGCTTTTGGATGCAAGGCAAGTGTTCATGCTTCCCGTTCTACTATAAGTTTTTTAAAAACAATTACTTAGAACCAGACCTGGCTGGATAATCCTGTGCCGTCGGCAACCGTGAACTAATCATCGTCTTCCTCAACGTATTGGAGACAGTTCCCCGGCCGAAGTCCCAACACGGGACACAACTGCCCGCTCCAACGATAACGCTGCAGTTTTTTTGAGCTCTGTTTTGCCGGGGTGCAATGCCCACTACTACAGAACTCGCGTTACGGCAGCAAACACTGTCCTTCGCAGCCTATCGGGCCCGAATAAACTCCAAACGTTGACCCGCGATATTGCCTGGCAACTTGCCGTCGCGATACACGATTTCGCCATTCACGATGGTCGTATCTATCGTCGAGGAAAATTCGTGCCCCTCGAATGGCGACCATTGGCATTTGCACAGCAAATTCGATTCTCGCACTGTAAAAGGTGTACGCGGGTCGACGATGACCAGATCAGCAAACCAGCCTTCACGAACATACCCGCGGTGTCTGACTCCAAATATGTCGGCGGGTGCGTGACTCGTTCGATCGACGAGCGTCTCAACATTAATCTGTCCGGATGCAGCAAGATCGAAGAGTGTCAGCAAGGCATGCTCAACTAACGGCAGCCCGGCCGGCGCCTTGAAATAGCTGCCTCCTTTCTCACTGGCGGTGTGTGGCGCATGATCAGTAGCGACGATATCAATGCGGCCATCGTTAAGTGCCTTGATCAATGCCTCGCGATCCTTCGACGCTTTGATCGCAGGATTACACTTGATTCGTGTGCCGTGATCTTCGTAGTGGGACTCATCGAACCACAAATGATGAACGCACACCTCAGCCGTAATTCTCTTCTTGGAGCGATGCGCACTCGAAAACAACCCCATCTCGACCGCCGTCGTCAAATGCAGGACGTGCAACAATGCATCGTGGCGCCCGGCCAGATCCACCGCGGTGCCAGAGGACTTCAAACATGCGGTCGCCGAACGAATACGAGGATGCTCCGACATGGGTACGTTTTCGCCATACTCGGATCTTGCGCGTGCCTCGTTGTTCCGAATGGTCGGTGAGTGTTCGCAGTGTGTGGCAACTATTACAGGAGCGTGCTTGAACACCTGTTCAAGCACCTCAGGATCATCGACCAACATATCTCCGGTAGATGCGCCCATAAAAACCTTGATTCCACAGGCTGCACCGACTTCGAGTCGCTTGATCTCATCGATGTTCCGATTGGTTCCGCCGAGGTAAAACCCATAATTGGCCGTGCAGCGATGTTCGGCCAGCCGATACTTATGAGCCAGCGCATCAAGCGTTGTCGTCTGTGGATTGACGTTGGGCATGTCCATAAAGCTGGTAATACCGCCAGCCGCGGCTGCCGCAGACTCTGTTGCCAGATCACCCTTGGTCGTCAGCCCGGGTTCGCGGAAGTGCACTTGGTCGTCGATCATGCCCGGAATCAGGTAACGGCCTCCAGCATCTATCACGTCCGTACCCTCCCCGGCGGTGATGCTGGTGGCGATCTTCTCGATTCTCTGCCCGTGAATCAGCAGATCAGCATCGCGAATCTGGCCTTCGTTGACCAGGCGCGCGTTGGTAATCAGTAATTTGTTCACCCCGACAACTCCCGACAGCGACGTCACCACAAAAATCAAGGCTCAGCTCTGCGTCATTATGAAAGGGTATCGATTTAATTGCTACGAGCTATTCACCGTGACCGTCTGACCGAGTGTCTCTACAGTGGATCATGCAGAATAGCCAGGTCAATCTGATCGCTGATGACGCCGCAAATAGATTTATGAACCAGGCAGCAGAACATAAGCCGCTGTGCACCACGCTACAACTCCAGCCGGCGACCGCTGAACTTCAGCGCGTTCTCGCTGTGGGCTACGCTGACAATCGTAATGCCCAGCGATTTCAGGTTCCTGAGCACCGACATCTCCGTATCTTTGTCAAGATGGCTTGTTGCCTCGTCCAGAAACAGGATGGTTGGCTTGCGATATAAAGCACGTGCGAGCAAGACACGCTGCACCTGCCCACCTGACAGACCACAACCGGTGCTAGCGACCGGCGTATGAATATTCATGGGCAATGACCGAATATCAGACCAGATCTCGGCAACCAGCGCGGCCTCGCGTATCCTGCCAACATCCGGCGCTGACTCGAAACAGCTGATGTTATCGGCAACCGAACCCTGCAACAATTGATCCTGTTGCAGAACAATTCCGAATTGTCGCCTGAGAGCATCAGAATCCCAAAGCGGCAATTCATTATCGTCAAACAACAATAAACCCTCGTCAGGCTGCAATCCCGCTGAAAGCAGGTTCAATAATGTGGTCTTTCCGGCACCCGACCGCCCGGCAATGACGACCGACTCACCGGCCTCGATCGAACAACTAAAATGACTCAGCACCCGCGCGCCACCAGGATACTGAAACGACACATTCCGACAGACAATCGCACCCTTTATCCGCTGCCTCAGCGCCGTGGGCGGCGGTCGTTTGTCGGCATCCTCAAGGACGACTTCGCCGACTCGTTCGATGTGCGAGCGCAGCAAGTATATTTCTCGCGCTGCGCCAAGCAACTGCACGGCAGCAACACTGAGGCGGCCACGCAGGCTCAGGAACGCAAACAATACGCCGAGCGTTATTTGCTTATTGACTACACCACCGATTCCGATCGCAAGAAAAAGCAATTGCTCGGCCGTCGTAACGAAACCCTGACCCAGACCGTTAATGATATTGAGCCTGGTCTGCTTCGCACCTGCATTCGTTGCTGCCATGAAAGAACGTTGCCAATGCGCAAGCCGCTGAGCACCGAGTCCCAGCGCCCGCATGGCGCGAAACGCGCGTAGCGACTCAATCAGTGATTGCGACGACTGAGCCGAAGCAACTACAGCTTCAAGGTTCGTAGCGCGCGTTGCAGGCAGCAATACCGCCTGAAACAATGCGCCAAGCAGCAGCGCTGCAACCGACAACAGCATCAATTCCACGCTATAGACCGTCATGACGGTCAGCGTCGTCAAAAGAATCACAATGTATACAATACTGTTAAGAAAAGTCTCCGTCAGAGCTGCGCGGATTGGCTTAAGTGATTCTATGCGGGAAATAAGATCGCCAATTGGTCGCCGTTCAATGCTGGTCACCGGCAGCCGAAACAGGTGCTGTACTACTGCCGCAGTTATGTCTGCGGCCAATCGGGTACCCGTGTAAAGAGCAACCAATCGGCGCAATGTGTCAATTCCCAACATGGTCACCATGACTAGAGCCACACCTGCAAGCACTCGATACAACCACTGCCGGTCCTGACCGAGGACAACCTCATCGATGAGCAACTGCGTTGCGACAGGCGGCGCAAGCGCAAGCAACTGGGTAGCGAGCAGCAGGGCCAACATCAATCCCAGGTAGCGCGCAAGCCCCTGCAACGAGCGAGCGAAGGTCATGATGCTCGGCTGACGCCCAGAAGTTTGTCTACGGAAATGGCTGGCCTGCGCAAACTCTACTGCGACCCCCGTAAACGCGTCGCCGAACACCTGTTTGCCAATGAACCGGCGACCGACTGCCGGGTCGTGAATAACGACGCCGCGACGACGCACCCGAGTCGCAACCACGAAATGATCAAACTCCCAATGCAGAATCGCCGGCAGTGTGAGGCGGTCGATTTCGGCCAGATTGAGCGTGACAGGTCGCGCAATCAAGCCCAGTGCATCGGCGATCGCCAGCTGCGACTGCAATGTAGGTCCGTCGTTCAAATAGGCGAACTGCTGCCGCAGCGTTGCCAGGTCAAGTTGATGTCCAAAGTAACCCGCAACCATTGCAATCGCCGCCAACCCACACTCCGCTTGTTCCGCCTGCAGAATGACCGGAACGCCACGGGCTACGTTACGCATTTGGCGGTTCGCTGTTGGTCGCCGAACGCAGCAACCACCGATACAGTGGCCAGCGACGCCGAATGAGGTCCGCCTCGAATACGGTTCCTGGCGGCAATGCCCACACGTCACCCCGAGCTTGAATGATTGCAGATGTCAGCGCCGCACGTATTTCGAAGACCGGGCCTGCAATCGGAATGACAGCATCAATCTCATGCCTCGGTATCGCGACTGCCGATACCGACGTAATAGTCGCTCTTTGGGTTCCGAAGAGCTGGTGTGGATAGGCGCGCAATTGCAGCTCAACCGATTGCCCCGATCTGATCATGCCGGCATTGTCAGCGCTGACATACAGATACGCCTGCAAGAGGTCATTTGGATCATACAAGGTCAGTAGCACTTGTCCGGCTTGCACAAAACCACCAGCACGTACCGTGAGACCCGCGACGGCACCATCGCCTGGAGAGGTCACCTCGAGGACGGATCGCAATTCACTCTCAGCTATTTCGCGTAGCAGTGACTCACGCCGGATTTCTGCAAGTGTCCGTAGCCGCTCGGGAGTGGAGGCGTCCTGCTCTATCTGTGTATCGAGTACGACCAACTCGTCGCGCGAGCCTATGACTTGCTGCCAGGATGCCTGGCTGGCGGCCAGCGACTGCAAAGTTGCCGTGGCTTGCTCGTCAGCCGCATGCACAGCGATGACCTCCTGAGCGACCAAGGCCAACACGCGCTCCGCTCGCTTTTGCTGCAGCTCTGACTGCAGCAACCGCGTCTGATGCTCTTGCTCTGCAGCCGCGAGCCGGTTGCGGATCAATTGTCGCCGTCGCCGACCAAGTTGCTCGCGCTCTTCCACCGCGGCGATCTCCTGAAGCAGAGACTCATTGAGCAATAGCAGCTCATTTTGCAACGAGGCGATCCGTTCGATTATTTCGGGCTCACGGTGTGGGGCCCGATTTGTGTCAGCCAGCCACATCAACACGTGTCCGCGCTCCACGGTCACACCATTGGCGACCTCGAGTTTTTGGATCCAGCCAGAACGACTGGCGCGCACCTTAAGCAGGCCGTCGCGCGGTAGCAATACACCGCTGGCACGCACACGCTCCGGAATCTCAATCGTCACCGTCGCACCGACAAGGCAGCCGACCGAAAGCAGCGCTACGGCGAGTGTAGTAACAAGAGACGGTGGTGTAACGATCAGAACCGGACCGAACCAGCGTTGACGAGCTGCCTTCACAGCACGCCCGCGAAACAACGACTTCACGCCAGCGCACCGGTCGACCTGCGTCACTCCACACACGATTTGCTGTAAGTCGGATAGCTGCCGCATAAGCGCCATCGAATCATGTCGGGCCACCCGTAACGAGCTTCGATTCGAGGCGGTTTGCAGAAATTGTGCGCTGCTACACCCTGGTGTGCGGTAACGCCTCCTGATTCTCCTCCAACGCCTGTAGCGGCGCTTTATGGCCGGCCCGGAGCCTCACGGAACGGAAATATGGAGAATATCCGCTATTCCCTGTAACAAAATGGGCACCACCCGGGTCTGGTAATGAAACAACATCCACGATGTCGTGTAGCAAATCGGACATCACCCGGGCAGGACACCGGGGTGGCAAACAGAATTCTGTAGTGACACACGATCTTGTCGTTACCCCGCAACAGACCAGAGATGTGTCACCAGAGCAAAGGTTGACGAAACAAGCCGTAATTCCCCGATGCTGTTTGTTCCGTACCGACTGGCGGTGGCATTTGCCACCGCCTTTTTATTGCTACCACATCTCACGCAAGCGCACGCCGACATCAAGCCGCTTGTCCGACTGCGGCAGCAACCCGCCAGATTCGGCTTCTCTGCGGCCGCGGCAACATGCTTCCATCGTCGCAAGCAGCGAGTCTGTAAGGAACCGGCTTCTGGCACCATAGACGTGCTTGTCACCGTCACGATGTTGCTGTGTCACGTGATACTTGAGCGGTGCAACCAATGCCAACGATTGTCTGGCGCGCGTCATCGCTACATACAAAAGGCGTCGCTCCTCCTCAATCATTTCGGGTTTACCCGTGGCGAACTCCGATGGAAAATTGCCGTCCGAGACGTTCAATACAAAGACAGATTCCCACTCCTGTCCTTTTGCCGAATGGACAGTAGATAAAACCAGGTAATCTTCGTCAAGCAGCGGATCACCCGCGAGGTCACCGACCGCACTCGGCGGATCCAGTGTCAGCTCCGTAAGAAATCGTTCGCGTGTCGGATAGCGCCCGGAAATCTGTTCGAGCTGCTCGAGGTCGGCTTCGCGCGTATCAAGCCCATCATAAAGCCGCTCAAGATGCGGCTGATACCAGTGGCGCACCAGCGTCAGCTGCGCTTGCCAGCCACCGTCTTCAACCTCAGTTGCCGATAACGCCTGCAACATTTCACACAGGCCACCCCACTCGCCGGCTGTTGCGGACGGTGGCCGAAAATCGCCAAGCGATGAAAACAGAAAATCCGCACCGGCAAGATGCTCGAAGCACTTCGCCGCATACCCGGGCCCCATGCCTGGCAATAACTTGAGTACGCGAAATGCAGCGACTTCATTTTTTGGGTTGTCCGCCCATTTCAATACGGACAGCAGGTCCTTAACGTGGCCCGCCTCGAGAAACTTAAGTCCACCGTACTTAACGTAGGGGATATTGCGTCTAACCAGCTCCAGCTCGAGCCTGTCGCTGTGGTGTGCCCCACGAAACAAGACCGCCTGATCTTTGAGCAGCATGCCCATTTCACGATTTTCCAGGATTGACTCGACGACGAACTCTGCCTCGGCATCACCGTCCTCGACGGTCACGTACTTTGGCAAACCACCGACTTTGCGCGCGGAATACAGGTTTTTCTTATACTGCCGATCGCTTTCCGCAATAAGGCAATTAGCACTATCGAGAATCGCCTGCGTCGAGCGATAGTTTTCCTCAAGCGAAATAACCTGGGCCGACGGTATGAACTGATCGGGAAACCCCAGTATGTTCCCCACCTCTGCTGCGCGAAACGAGAAGATTGACTGCGCGTCGTCGCCGACAACCGTGACGCCTTCACCCTCTGGCCTCAGAGCACGAAGAATCTGCGCCTGCACTATATTTGTGTCCTGATATTCGTCGACCAAAATTTGATCGAACCACGAGCCAATCTCGTCGGCGAATTCCTGATCCGCGACGAGGTGACTCCAGTACAGCAACAGGTCATCGTAATCGAGGGCCTGATAATGTTGCTTACGCTCGACATACCTGCGAAACAACTCCCGGAGTTCCTGTTCCCAATCTGTGCACCACGGAAAGGTCTCATTGAGCACTTCAGGCAAGGACTTTTGCGTGTTTACACAACGCGAATAGATAGCGAGACAGGTGTCCTTCTTTGGAAAGCGGCGTGATTTTTGCGAAAACGACAATTCGTGTCTGACCACATCAATAACATCCGCGGCATCACCACGATCGAGTATCGAAAAGCCTGGGTCCAGTCCGAGGTTGTGCGCATAGCGCCTTAGAAGCCGGTTCGCAACCGAGTGAAAAGTGCCGGACCATGGCAATACGCCGGCAGGAATCGCATTTGTATCGCTGCCTGTTAGGGTCCGCCTGACGATCGTATCGACCCGCCGCGTCATTTCCTGCGCTGCCCTGCGTGTAAACGTCAGCAACAAAATGCGCTCCGGATTAATGCCTTGAATGATCAGGTGGGCCACGCGGTGGGCGAGCGTCATGGTCTTGCCCGTACCTGCACCAGCAATGACGAGAAGCGGACCGGCCTTGAACGACTGATCGGCGGCCTTTTCACCGTAGGTGGCCGCGTGACGTTGCGCCTGATTCAGCATTCCCAGGTGGTCTTCCGACCGCTGTCCCTTTGGCACCATGCACCCTCTGGCCAAAAGTCTGTATTTTTATACAGTACTGGATGCATTTACAAGGCCGCCGTGTTTTTTCGGGCCGATCTGGCCGCTGGCGACACCGCGGGGCATGCCGTCACGCTGCCTGTAGCGAGCCTGCCTGCCTGTGTCTGAGGGATTGTGGCGGCCCGGACGCAATAATTCGATCACGCGGCATTGTCCCGCATCTCACGTCCTGGACCCGCAGCGATCCGGATTCAGCCAGATAATGACGACAGACTTTTAGCAATGCATCCGATTTGCCCTCGTGCTGATCAGGCATTCGACCTGTCGAGTCAATCAACACCGTTATCTTCGCACCACTTTCGGCGTGTAATTCGAACCGCCCAATATCTCCGTTATTACAGGGGACAGCTGCAACGGGGGGAAGTCCGGATCGACAGGTTAACAAGGAGTCTTCCGGTGTAGTGCCCAGGACAATGACTTTTGGGGGCCGTCACGCTTTTCACGTCGACCTCGTGTATAAATATGAACGAGCGTTCCAAACAGGCGTTACGCATTGCAAGAATGATTGAATGACGTTCGAAATCGCACTTGTCCTTGGCATCCTGGCCGTCTCGCTGATTCTGTTCATCAGCGAAGTCATTCGCATGGACCTTGTCGCCCTGCTGGTGTTGGGAACGCTTGCTCTCACCGGACTCGTTGATTCCGGCCAGGCGTTTGCCGGTTTCAGTAACAGCGCGGTCATCACGGTTTGGGCCATGTTCATTCTGAGCGAAGGCCTGACAAGGACTGGCATCGCAGACATCATTGGCCGCCAGCTTATGCGACTTGGTGGCCGCCGCGAATTCGCATTGATTGTGGTCATCATGGTCACGGGCGCCGGATTGTCCGCTTTTATGAACAATATCGGCGTGGCGGCGCTAATGCTGCCAGTCGTCGTCGAGGTTGCCCGGCGTACTCGTATTCCAGCATCCCGATTACTCATGCCGCTGGCGTACTCAACGTTGCTCGGCGGACTCATGACCTTGATTGGCACGCCGCCTAATCTGTTGGTCAGTGAGTCACTTACCCAAAACGGGCATGCGCCATTCGCGCTTTTTGATTTCACGCCGTTGGGTGGCGCAGTGATGGTTATCGGCGTCTTGTTCGTGGCACTGTTCGGGCGATTTTTGCTGCCAAAAAATCCCGACGAGCGTGGCAAGCATGTTAGTCAACGCAGCCTGCGGTCACGCTACAAGTTACATGACCGGACCTTTCTGATGCGCGTACCGACCAATTCGATTCTGGTGGGTAAAACGCTGGCGGAAAGTCATATTGGCCGCTCCACGGGGCTGATCATTCTTGCGCTGATACGCGACAACCGCAGCGAAACGTTGCCGAGCCGCCAGACGATTATTCGTGGCGGCGATGGCATTCTGGTGCAGGGGCGCATCGACCAATTCCGGGAACTGCGCCGCTGGAGCGACCTGGTAATCGAGCGCGAAGCACCTGTGTTGAAATCGATGGTCGCTGCCAAAGTGGCTTACGCCGAGGTCACGATCGCAGACGGCTCCCCATTGGTCTCCGAACTGATACGGCACGCGGCGTTCCGGACGCGATTCGATGTTGCCGTTGTCGGCGTGTTGCGCAAGGACGGTTATCGTCTTACCAACCTGGCATATATGCCACTTAAAAAAGGCGAGCGCGTTCTTGTGCAGGGGGAGCGAGAGGCCCTCGAGTCTCTGGACAGGTTCTCCGACTTCACCGATGTCGAAGTACTCACACCCGAGCGTCTAATCGAAAAATATCACGCCGATGAACGCATGTTCGTGGTACGCGTGCCCAAGGATAGTGAACTCGCTGGCGCCACTCTGAGCAAAAGTCGTCTCGCTGACGTCTTCGACTTTCGAGTACTCGCCGTATTTCGCGAAGGCACATTGACTGTCATGCCACACGGCGACGAAGTTCTCACTGGTGGCGACCTGTTGCTGATCGAGGGTCAGCCAGGTGACCTTGACGTGCTGCGCGGATTACAGGAACTCGAGATCGACTCGTCGATCGAAAAGAACCTCGGCGTGCTCGGATCAGAGCGCCTGACCCTTGTGGATGCAACTCTCGATCCGCGTACCAGCCTCGCTGGCATGACTGCTGGTGAGCTCAATTTTCGCGAACGCTATGGCATCGAACTGGCCGGCATTTGGCGTGAAGGTGCACCGGTCGGCAGCGATCTTGCGGACGAGCGGCTGCAAATTGGTGATGCACTGCTGCTACTCGGCCCACATGACCGCTTGCAAATGCTGACGTCCGACTCTGATTTCCTGATGCTGACTCCGCTGGGGCAGGAACCTCCGGATACTCGACGTGCGCCATTGGCAGCCATCATCATGCTCAGTGTTGTTTTGAGCGTCATGCTCGGTATGCTGCCGATTGCAGTCGCAGCAGTTGTTGGCGGCACCATCATGGTCCTGACCGGCTGCCTCAATATGGAACAGGCATATCGCGCGATCGACTGGCGAGCAATCTTTTTGATCGCAGGTATGTTGCCGCTGGGCGCTGCCATGCAGGATAGCGGTGCCGCAACCTACCTCGCCGGTCAGGTAATGACACTGCTCGGCGATGCCGGGCCATGGCCGGTCATCATGGGGCTATATATCCTGACGGCGATGGCGACGATGATCATTCCGACCGCGGCCCTTGTCGTACTCATGTCGCCCATTGTTCTTTCGGCAATGGCCGATATGGGCTTACAGCCAGAAACGGCGATGATGGCCATTGCCGTAGCCGCTTCGGCAAGTTTCACCAGCCCCATTTCTCATCCCGCCAACATTCTCGTGATGGGCCCAGGCGGTTATCGTTTCATCGACTATCTAAAAGTCGGCGTGCCACTGACAATTGTCGTCTTTATTACCGTCATGGTTCTGCTGCCGATACTATGGCCGCTCGCGCCGGTTTCATAGCTCGCGCCAAACCAGTGGTTGCAGCACGATGTAATCTCGCTTCCAGAAGCATCAGGAAAGTCACATGAGCATCAAAGTCGTCATTGCAGGAGCGGGTCACGCGGCTGGCCAGGCAGTTGCCACTCTCAAGCAACACAAGCTCGACGGCAACATCGTACTCGTCGGTGATGAGGCGTATTTGCCATATCAACGGCCGCCATTATCGAAAAAGTTTCTGGCAGGAGAGCTGCCGGCCGAACGCCTGGCATTTAGGCCGGCGAGTTTTTACGACGACACGCAGATCGATGTCCGGCTGAGTACGCCGATCAGCAGCATCGATCGAGGTGGAAGTTGTTTGCGAACCGCCGACGGCAGCAGTATCAGCTACGACAAGTTGATCATTGCCTTAGGTACTCGAGCAAGGCGCTTGTCGATTGATGGTGCAGACCTTGCCGGGGTGCACTACCTGCGGTCAATTGAAGACGTCAATGGCATCCGCGCAGAAATTGCGGCTAACCGTAAGCTGGTGGTTGTCGGCGCAGGATATATTGGTCTTGAGGTCGCGGCGGTCTGCCGGCAACAAGGAGTCGACGTCACGGTTCTGGAGCTGGAGGACCGGGTATTGAGTCGCGTCGTATCGCCGCAGGTGTCCGCCTTTTATGAACACGAGCACGCAGCTCAAGGCGTCAAATTGATGCTGTCAACCGGGCTCACTACCTTTCGCGGCGAAGGTCGTGTCGAGTCAGTCGATACCGATGACGGTCAGTCCATTCCCGCTGACTTTGTCGTCGTAGGTGTCGGCGTCATTCCAAATACCGAACTCGCGGAGGCCGCTGGCCTCGACGTCAACAACGGCATTGTTGTCGATGATCAGTGTCGAACCAGTGATCCCGATATCTATGCAGTCGGTGACTGCACTTCACATCCCAACAGCATTTACGATCGACGCTTGCGGCTCGAGTCGGTGCACAATGCGCTCGAACAGGCGAAGACGGCAGCCAGCAATATTTGTGGCGAGGAGATGCACTATTCACAGGTGCCCTGGTTCTGGTCCGATCAGTACGATCTGAAATTGCAGATTGCCGGGCTGTCGCAAGGCTTTGATCAGATTGTGCTGCGCGGAGACCCTGCAACCAGGAGTTTTGCGTGTTTGTACCTAGAAAACGGCAGGCTGATCGCTGTGGATGCGATCAATGCACCCAAAGATTTTATTCACTCCAAAGCATTGATCGCAAACAACGTCCGCATCAATACGAATAAACTCGCCGATACCGGCATCTCTCTGCAAGACCTTGCTTGAACGCAGCAGAGCCGCGAGCAGGCGGGCTTGCGGCGCGCGCGCACATCTCAGAAACTTGCCGCTTATTCAACTTCTGACGCAGTCTCTTCCCTGGGAAGTTCAATCGTCAACTGGCCGGTCATTGCGACCGGACCATGCTCTACCGAATACGCTCTTGCCGACAACGACTCAAAAGCTTCCGCCTCAAGTCCATTGAAGTCACCACTGCCTCCGACGACTTTGGCGGTTCCCAGCGCTCCGGGTCCAGACGTTATGTTGCCATACCAAATGCCGCGCCAATTGTCGCCCGAACTCCAGCGCGCTGGCACGATGATCTCGCGCAAATAACCCCAATAGTTCTCGATCTGCTCAACAAAAACGCTCCCGCGCTCAGGCAGGTAGATGTGCCAGACACTATTGACAAGCGCCCCACTTTCAAGAACGTTGGTTAGCTCGGAATGTGACGAAAACTTGATACCGATGCCCGCGATCTGACCGCGACCATCGGTCAACACTGTTGCCATGGCATTGGTATGTCTGATCGGTCGCTCCCAAAGCTGTAGCACTTTGGCTGGATGCGGGGCCACCTGGGAATTCCCGTCGTTGGTGTAGACCAACGCATCCCGGGCGACAGCAGAGTAATTCAGACTGATCAGCTCATTATCGGTCACCGATAATGGTGACAGGGTATTTCTCGACGTCAGCGGGTTGTAGTACAGCAGCGCCAGGACAGCACACGTTCCAACACACATGCCGACAAGAAGCGAGATAAGGTATTTCATCAGAGCTCCCCTTGTGCGGCAATCAAAGTTGTTTGCAATTCAATCCGCCCGGCCGGGGCGCCTTCGGACCCAGACGTATCCCTAACCCAGCTCTCGAAGACCTGTCCGCGCAGTGTGCCAAATTCACGCGTGCCACGGCGCATGTCACCGATGCGATAGCCGCCTTCCAACGGATTCGGACGCATGGTCACATACACTGAACCGCGAGCCGGAAAATGTAGGACCCACTCGATAACATCGCCTGCTTCTGTGTCACTGGCCGCGATTCTACTGGCAACTCCAATGACCGCATTCTTGCGGTTACGAATCTTGAAAAGTTCGGCGCGAAGGGTTGAGAGCTTTTCATCGCTCGGCCACTCGAGACCATCCGGCAAAGACGCTCCGTGCTCGGGGACGCCAACCATGATTCTATCCATCGGAATGTTAATGTGAAACGTCTCGACATTGCCACCATTCGGGTTCACTGTGATCATTGAGACTTCACGGTACTGATCTACCACAGGTACGAAATGGAGCGCCATGGTGCACACCACGATTCCAAGAAATATCCCCGCCAGGAAGGTCTTAAACAAAATATTGGTCCACCAGCCAAAAATTAAACGCCACTGAGCGAGACGTCTGGCCCCAAGTTTAGTTAAATAGTCCTTATGGTAATACTTTGTACTGCCATTTTGTGACGGAGCGCACACCTTCGACGCATCCCCATCGCGCAAGAGCACAGAAAAGCACGTCTCTTTGCTGCGTCTTGGCGCTGCCGCTACAATTCCCGGGCCGCCCTGAACAGGCATCTTACTCATGCCCATGACTATGCCGATCTGCCTTTGGTCGGGACCGCGCAATGTTTCGACCGCCCTGATGTACAGCTTCGCGCAACGCACCGACATCCGCGTCGTAGACGAGCCCCTATACGGTCACTACCTTCGCGTCACTGGTGCGAATCACCCCGGCAGGGACGAAATTCTGGCGGCGATGAATTGTGACGGTTACGACGTGATGCGGGGACTGCTCGCAGAACAAAGCCAAAAGGACTCCAGGCGCCTGTTTGTGAAGCATATGGCGCACCACCTGGTTGACCTCGACCAGAATTTCTTGCGCAAAACCTGCAATATTTTCCTGATTCGTGACCCCAGGGAGATGTTGCCATCTCTGGTCAATCAGCTTCCCGACGCCAGGCTCGCCGATACCGGCCTGAAGAAGCAATGGCAACTGTATGCGGATCTCACAAACGCCGGTACTGCCCCGATCATATTGGACTCTCGGGAGTTACTGCTCGACCCGGCCGGCGTGCTTGGAGAGCTTTGCGTTTATCTTGACCTGATATTTTCGACCGACATGCTTCACTGGAAAGCCGAGGCACGTATTGAAGACGGCATCTGGGCACCGTACTGGTACCACGCGCTGCATCGAAGCGTCGGTTTCGCAGCATACAAGCAAAAGACCAATTTTCCGGCACATCTGAAACCGCTGCTTGATCAGTGTAAGCCGTGGTATGACAAGCTATATGAACGCGCGCTTCGCGCTCACGCCAAGGGAGACTCACAGTGACTGTGCCTGACCCACGTAATCTGAACATACTCGCTTTCATAAACGGTGTTCTTTTGCCACGCGCGGAGGCGAAGGTTTCCGTCTTTGACAGCGTCGTGCAGGGCGGCGATGCGGTCTGGGAAGGATTGCGTGTCTACAAGGGTCGCATTAGCGAATTAGACGGACACCTTGAGCGGATGCAAATTTCGGCGAAGGCGCTCGCTTTCGAAGCCGTACCGTCCTCCAACGAAATCCGCGACGCGATTTTCCAAACACTCGAATCTAACGGCATGCGTGACGAAACGCATGTTCGAGTAACATTGACTCGCGGTGAGAAAACAACATCCGGCATGAACCCGAAATTCAATCAGTCAGGCTGCACGCTGATCGTACTTGCGGAGTGGAAACCCCCGGTCTACCCAGACAGTGGCATTCGAGTCATCACAGCGTCCACGCGGCGTAATACGCCGGAGTGCCTGGATTCAAAAATCCACCACAACAACCTGTTGAATAACATTCTCGCGACGATTGAGGCGAATGTAGCCGGGGTGGACAGTGCGATAATGCTCGACTTACACGGTTTCGTTTCTGAAACCAACGACACCAACCTCTTTCTCGTCAGCAACGGTACCGTCCGAACCCCGCACGCCGACAGCTGCCTGCCGGGAATAACGCGACGGATGATCCTGGACATTTGCGCTGCGGAGAAAATAGCGGCTGAAGAGCGAAACCTCTCGCTAACTGAAATCTATTCGGCCGACGAGGTTTTCACATCCGGCACAATGGGCGAGCTAACGCCGGTACTAGAGGCAGATGGCCGCACGATCGGCGATGCGGCCGTCGGCGAAGTCACAAAGAAACTGCAAAAATTGCACCGCAAATATGCCTTCGAACACGGGTCACCGTTACCGTTTTGAACAGCACGTCCCTGGCTGGCAGCTTGTTGAAAAATCCTGCCTTTCGGCTGGCTGTGTGCGGCACAGGAAGGCAGCCTGGATGGAGCGCTAGATTCCCCGCCCGGACGCGTAATATTTCGACAGGTACTCATCCAAACTGATGTCATCGGTTAATTCAATATCATGTTGTCGTCGGATCGAGTCTGTTGCTTCATTATCCAGCTCGCTGGCACGGGTCGTCTGCAAAGGCTCTATTGACGCGAAGTAGTCGCGATGACCACGTGCAAAGTTAACAGCGAGCTCGAAGAAGCTACAGCCAGCGTCGCGAAGCTCCTGCAGTACGCGAGCTGACGGTGTCTTGGCCGGGTCGTCGATCATGCCACGCATCAACTGAACCGACTGGCGGTAGCTGTCGCTGCCAGAATCTCGGTCGATAAGGTCAGCGACAGCCGATACCTTGCTCAGTATTTCATTGGCCCAGCTTGCCAGCGCGATTTCCTCGCCATTTCGAAGCAAACGGAGGTCCGGCTCACGCCCCCGCTTGGCCGTTCGTGTCTGATTCTGCGTAGCCTCAGCGACAGATGCAAAGTCGAGTTGCGGACTGTCTTCGATAAGACAATAGATCAGGAAAGCCTCGACGAAACGCATCGTGTTTTGGTTTATTCCGGCGGGATCGAATGTATTGATATCAAGCGATCGAATCTCAACGTATTCGATACCACCTCGTTTTAGCGCCGCTGTCGGGCGTTCGCCCGACCGGGCAACGCGCTTGGGTCTTACCGGGCTGTAATATTCATTCTCAATTTGAAGTTGATTGGCATTGAGCTGCTGGTACTCACCAGCAACCTTGACGCCGATCTTTTCGTACGCGGCCTCCGGCGTTCGGATGGCTTTGCCGAGGTCTCGAATATACTCATCCAGACTGTTCAAGGAGATTTTGATGCGTGCCTGATTCTGGTTGCTATAACCGAGATCACTCATGCGCAACGAGGTACCAAAAGGCTCATATAGTGTCTCTGCGTCCAAAGATGGCATTTGCAACGCGGAATCGCCGCCGAATGATTTGCACAAGGCGGGCGAAGCGCCAAAAAGATACAGCACCAGCCATCCGAATCGCCTGAAGTTTCGCACCAGCGCCAGGTAGTGATATGAGCGAAACTCGTCTTCATTTTTTCGGTCGCCGACAATCTCCTGATAAACGGGCCAGAACTTTTCTGGCAATGAGTAGTTGAAATGCACGCCGGCAATTGCCTGCATCTGTCGCCCGTAACGATGCCCGAGTCCTTTGCGATAAATAGTCTTCATCTGTCCGACGTTCGACGAACCATATTCTGCTATCGGTATTTCCAGATCTTGCGGTATCCGGCACGGCATGCTCGCGACCCATAGCAGTTCGTCATCCAGGCGCTCGTAGGTGAACTGATGAACATCACAGACAAAGCGCAATGCCTCCCACGTGCTGGAGAGGGTAGGCGTAACAAATTCGAGCAGGGCCTCGGAAAAATCCGTGGTGATAAAGCGGTTGGTCAACGCTGACCCAAGTGCGCGCGGATGCGGCTTTTGTGACAGGTAGCCGTCTGGGTCCACACGCAGCGATTCCTTCTCAATACCTTTGAGACCGCCGGCCAATGACTTTCCGATCACAGCAGCAAGGGCGTCAAAACGCCTGTCAAATCCCTGGCTCAATTTTCGTCTCTCACGCATTTGGGAGGAATTTGCTGTTTTACCATATGCGCAGCAAAACCGCGCCATCGTCTGGACATCAACTGCCGGGCTACGATCAATTATTCAACATCATCATGTCTTTGCAATTCGCGTCTTGGATCTGAGCGCGCGATGAGCGACTGCAACGGGACTCACCGTGACTCGCGCTTACGCTTATGATCACAACGACACAGCTGCCCTGGCCGAACATTTCGCCAGGCCCGGCCTACAAAAACTGATACAACAGCTCGTACTTTACGGCGCGTTCTCGTGAGCATTGAGACTACGGGCCGGGGTCACATTGAATAGACTGCTGATTTCCCTCACCGTCGGTTAACAATAGACAAGTACTGAGGGTACTATTCACTCTGGCTCTTTGCCTCCACCACTTGGAGCGGCATGTGCATGAATAATTCTCGCTTGCGAAGACTGCGTGACCGACTACCCGGCCCGGCGACGCTGATCAATGAAGGCTGCAAAATCAAGGGGCTGATTTCAGGTGACGGAGATTTCCTGATCAGCGGCGAAATCGACGGTGATTGTGACCTCCGTGGCACGGTGACGTTGGCCAAGATCGGCCTTTGGCAAGGCACCATTAGTGCTCGCGACATCATCATATGCGGCCAGGTTGAGGGTGACATCATAGCCGGCAACAAGGTCGAGATTGCCCAAACCGCACGCATTACCGGAAACGTCACAGCCGAGGCGATTGCTGTTGCTGAGGGCGCCGTCGTTGACGGCGTCATGAAGACGACTGGACAGACCGAGACTCTGAAGTTCGTCGAAAAGCGAAGCAACGACAAATAATGACACGCTCCTGTGGTCGGTTCCGACCAAACGCCGCCATATGAAGCCAAAACTTGCTCAAATTGGAGATGTACGCACTCGGGAGCCCGGTGCTACACTAATCGCCTGTGATAGCCGGGTCGCGGCGCCCGCAAGCTGCGATACCGGTTTTCCCCGGCTGACGGCACTTGTTACGGTTCCTTCAGTCAAAAATAAATAGAAACGGCCTGCGAGCTGACGGTGCTGTCTACCAGCATCTGACTCCGCCTGACAGGACGCCGATGCATATGACTGGCAATAGAATACCGAAGCACCTACTTTATGCGTTGACGCTATGCGTTGCCGTTGCAATTATCATTTCGTCGCTTTTTTACAGCCAGTATCGCTGGTGGGCCAATGAGATCATTACGACGAGCGCCGCCGAACATGAAGCGTCTCTTCGCGCCGGTTTCGAGCGTCTGTCACGCGCGCAAATACACAACCTGACTACCCTGTATTCCGCAGACTTTGAAACATCAGATTCCGTCACCATCACCAGAGCATTGAATCGGGCGCTGGCAGCCAACGAATCGATAACCGGCCTGCAGTTCATTAGCAACACCCTGGAAACAACTCAGGTCGGCGCTTTCCCGCAAATTGACATGGATGGCGAATCTATCTGGTTGCCCGATGCATTCATAATGACTGATCCGGTCGTGCGTGCCGATAAAACTCTGGGCATGCTCGCGGGATCGTTTGAGCTAAGTCAGCTTCGCGCCGAGTCACGAGCCTTCGCAGCCGAAATATCAGCCCAGAAAATACAGGGCCGGCGAACCAGATACGTATGGATCGACATGGCATCGCTGATAATGCTGTTGGCTTGCGGCGTGGTTATCTGGCTGATCGCGCGTAACCAGACCGTACGGATCAGGCAGCTGCAACGACAAGCAGAAGAACTCCGGGATTCGGACTATAACGAATCGCTGCCACAAACACGGGGCGATGCGCTGGGCGAGCTTGCCGTCGTTTTTAATGACATGCGCGATAGATTGCGCTCCACAACGATTTCGCGCGACTACGTCGACAGCATTCTGTCCGGAATGAGTGAAGCGATCATCGTGACCTCAAGCGACGGTACGATAAAGCGTATTAATCGTGCCACTACGCTGCTACTTGGCTACAACGAAGATGAACTTGTTGGTGCCTCGATCGACATTGTTGTTAGCCAAGACAAGAGCGGCAGTCTGGCTGAAGTTGGTCCGTCTGGCGTCCCGAAAGAGGCCTTTTTCGACAACAAACATGGTGACGCTATTCCGGTTTCCTACACATGTTCTGTTATCAACGGCAGGGACGGTGAGTCAGAGGACCGGATTTACGCTGCGCAGAATACGACGGAAAGACGGCGCTCTGAGCAACGCATTCGTTACCTCGCTCGCATCGATGCGCTGACCAAAATCCCGAATCGGATGCAATTTCAACATCTGTTGCAACGCGCGATTGCGCGGGCAAGGCGCAACGCAAAACCCCTGTGTCTGTTTTACATTGATATAGATTGTTTCAAGGATATTAATGACACGTTCGGACACCTTGCCGGCGATGCAACACTCGAAACAGTTGCGGAACGATTGGCGGCAGCGCTGCCGAAGAGATCTGTAGTTGGCCGACTTGCCGGTGACGAATTCGCTGTGATCGTTAACAACATGGGACCGAATTGCGGCGACTATAACGAAACGGACAAGCTCGCGCGACACCTGCTTGATCGTCTTGCCGCTCCGTTTTTTGTTCAGGGTCATGAAGTTTTTATGACCGCCAGTATGGGCGTCGCCTTCTGTCCGCAGGATGCGCCAAATGTAATCGACCTGATTCGAAACGCAGACGCAGCCCTTTACCACGCGAAAAAGACTGGCGGAAATGTCTTTTCCTACTACGCCGCTGAAATGAATGAGGCGGCTGTAGAGCGCCTGATGACCAAGAGCAAACTGAAACGGGCGTTCGAGCGCGATGAATTACTTGTCCACTACCAGCCGAAGTACGATCTTGAGACTGGCGAGGTTTACGGTGCAGAAGCGTTGGTACGCTGGGAACTGCCGGAACGTGGACTGATTCTGCCCGCAGACTTCATTCCCCTTGCCGAAGAGACGAACCTGATCATGGAAATCGGCGAATGGGTGCTCGACAAGGTCTGTGAGGACTTACGTTATTGGCAGAGATCGGTATCCTCGCCAGGGCGGGTTTCAGTAAACCTGTCTTTGAAGCAGTTAAGGCAACGCAATTTCATTGACCGGATCAATTCCATTTTGCGAGGTCACGAGGTCTCGCCTACGTCACTTGAGTTAGAGATCACCGAAACGACGCTTATGGAAAACCCCGAACGCACAATCAAACTTCTCGATCAGCTATATGCCCTTGGCTTGAATCTGGCTATCGATGATTTTGGAACGGGATACTCATCGCTAAGTGCGCTCCAGCAATTCCCGATTAATACGCTGAAAATAGACAAGTCGTTTGTCAAAGACGTTGCCGTCAATACAGATGATGCAACGATTGTCGGTACGATTGTTCAGATGGGCCGAAACCTCAACATGGATGTGGTTGCCGAAGGAGTTGAGGAAGAAGATCAATTGAGCTCATTGCAGAAGCTCGGTTGTACTTATGTGCAGGGGCTGCTATTCGGTGAGCCGATGAGCTCGGACAACTATCTGGAACTTTTGCTGGCGCAAGTCGAAGGTACTGATTCACATCGAGCGTTATTCGGGTGAGGAACCACATAGCTGCCCGGCACTCACCGACATTTTTCGCCGCCTTGCCTGGTAAATATACAGGCAAGACTTCAGTTTTTGGCAGCATGGACAGCCGATGTTATTGAATCGAAAACAAAAAATAGTCCACTTCACTCCACATAGTCAACATGCTTAAATAGCCGTATCTGAATTAACCTGGTCGTTCGACAACTCTAGTGCGTCATCCGGCCCTTACCGAAGTCGATTCCATGAAAAAAAACTCTCCGTTAGTGTTTATCGCAGCTTTACTGATCTACGCGCCGATAGCTTTTGCCTGTGATTACCCCCCGCGTGCCAACGTGCCTAATGGCCAAACAGCGACCAAGCAAGAGATGATTGACGCTCAAAAAACTGTGAAAGCCTACATGGCTGCGGTGGAAGAGTACCTTGCCTGCATAGAAGCGGCGGAGAATGATGCTATCAAGGAAATGCAAGACCCTGCGGAAGGTGTATTACAGCAGCGCCAGGAAATGTTGGGCAAGAAGCACAATGCGGCTGTTGAAGAGATGGAGATCGTCGCAGCCAAGTTCAACAACGAGGTTCGTGCGTACAAAGCCCAATCAGAGTAATCGCTACAGTACTCCTAATACTCAGTTAGAGGCTCTCTCACCGCGCGGAGTCATTCCAGGCTGGACGGGGCCCCAGACTAAAGACTTCAGTCCGCCGAGCGGTAGCTCGAATAGTAATTAACCAACACACCCAGATCGCCAGGCTCTAGTTTCCGGAGTTCTTCCGCCATGACGTCTAGCAGCGCCTCGCGGTCCCCGGTTAAATAGGCCTCGACGGCGTAGCGCAGATACTCCGAGCGCTGCCCATGTAGTGGGATACCAACAGCGTCCGCTACATCCTCGTGGTCAGGTGGCAAGTGACAAGTCGAGCAGTGTCTCTGGTGCAGCACTGCACCCTCCGCCGCGAGGTCCTTGTCGAACTCCTCGTGGGACGAGCCACGTTCCTTATCGGCGTAGTATTCAGCGACTTCGGCCACCTCGGACTCCGACAACTCCGCCACTGTCTCGCACATACGTGGCTCTCTGACACAGCGCCTGGCCTCGTCCACGTAGGCAAAGATCGCCTCCTCGATATGCTCGGCCGGCATGCCTGCGATTACCGGGACCATCGGAAAACCCCGACCCATGCCGTCGACACCATGGCATTCGTCGCACGTTTCCCAAGCAGGTGGGGAGGCGAACACAGACACCGGCAAGATCAGGATTACGAAGCAAGTGAGTAGCAGTTGAACTCGGGAACGGCGCATGTCGGTACCGCCTTGTTGGTATTTCCTCTTAATGTCCTGAGCTTGCTATCGTCCAGGCCCAGATGAAATACGCAATGGGTGAAGGAGAGGAAATTCTATCGCATTGTCGGAGCCAGACGCGAGTCGAGATGACCGAATTCCTCGCGGCGATCCCGGATCTGGCGGGAAGGGGCCGCAATCATCCGCTACAGAAGTGGATTGCAAGCGATGCCAGCGTAGTCATTGCCCTCTACAACATCAGAGATCGCCAATTTCGCGCTTAAGATCATATTTGTTCTGCGTCACTATCCGTTCAAGCACGCGAATTCGTTCTTCGAGTTTTTCCATCTTTGCGACCGTCTCCTCGATGTCTGACGGATCTTGTTCGGACTTCGCCGCGCGCGCCTTGATATAGGTTTGCACCGTAGCAGCTGTACAGGCAATAGCGACAATGCAAACCACAAAAACGAATGTACTCATCATTGAACCCCTGGTTGGTTTTCAATCATATCTCAAAGATCCCTGAGTTCTCTATCAAGCTGAAAACGTGACGATGTCACGTGTTTCTCGAGACGCGCCAAACGACGATCGAGCGACTGAAAACGGCCACGCACATCACTCATCGACTGCTTCGGTGACGACCGCAGAACTCGATCGAACTCAGCGTCAATTCTGGTTGTGCGACCGCGAGAAGACTCAGCGGGAATCAAGAACAGTATTCCGATATACGCCAGAATCGTTATCGGCATTGCAAGAAAAGCAATGGCGACCAAAATGCGCGTCATGCGCAAGTTGAGTCCGAAGTAGTCAGCGAGGCCGGCACAAACACCACCCAGCATTGCCCGATCGGCGTTCCTGCGGAATCGCCGGTGCGATAACGACTCGCGGGAACTCATGAGTGACTCCAACGGTTACTTCGTTGTCGCTTCCAGAAATCGTATTCGGTCCGCCGTCCCGAATAGATAAGCGGCTTTCCTCTAACGATCAGCGCAACACCGATGTAAATCGCAAACGTCAGCCACGAGAACAGGAACAGGCAGATGACAGCGATTGTTCGAACGGCGCCCACCTGTAAATTGAAGCGATCTGCCAGACCCGCACATACGCCGAAGATCCAGGCGTTCTCGCGATCACGGTAGAATCCTCGCAGCGGACCAAAATCAATGTCCCAGGTACGTCGGCTCATTGTTCTCTCCTCCAGTCCGGTAGTTCATCGCTCAGGATTCTCTCCAGTGTCCCTATCCGCTGTACAAGTCGCTGCGACAACTGCCAGAGATCTTCGAGCATTTGTTCGTCGTCACGGGATATTTCACGAGACTGCTTCCACTTCGTTATGTAGTGCAAAATGACAATCAGTGGCACCGGTATCGCGACAAACACTATTAGAGCGTTGGTGATCAATTCAGTCAAATTCAATTACTTGACCTCCGCCCTTTGCTGATCCTCACCGGAAACGCGTCGCTTGAGGGCATCGAGCTCTTTCTGCACCGACTCCTCGACTTCAAGACCGGCGAATTCGTGATTGAGGTCTTTTGGCAGCCCCAGATCGTAAGCTTCTACCCGACCCTCAACATCATCGATACGCCTCGTGTACTGCTCGAAACGAATCATTGCATCGTCGATCTTGTAGTCATGGATCTTTTTTCTCGCAGCCAGTCGACTGCTCGCTGTCTTGTGTCGGGCAAGTAACGCCTTCTGCCTGGTTTTTGCATCCTCGAGTTTTGCCTCCAATCTGGAGATGTCCTCGTTTAGCTTGGCCAGGCCCTCATCTACTGCCAGATAATCCTGCTTCAGCACATCTGAAGCGCCTGCCGAACGTGACTTCTCGACCAACGCCGCCTTTGCAAGGTCTTCTCGACCTTTTCGCATGGCCAGTTCGGCCTTGCTGTCCCACTCCCGCACTTCGCGATCAAATGACTCCAGCTTACGATTAAGGTCTTTCTTGTCGGCGATCGAACGAGCGGCTGCCGATCGGACCTCGACAAGCGTATCTTCCATCTCCTGAATCATTAGCCGCACGATTTTCTCGGGATCTTCGGCTTTGTCGAGAATCGCGTTGATATTTGAGTTCACGATGTCGCTGAATCTCGTGAATATGCCCATGAATCTATCCTCTGGTTTGGTAAAACTCATGGTAAATACTGCAGCATCTGTGCCAACAATGGATCCGCGTACATAACTCATTGTTTTAAAGGACAAAGTTGACTATATGTCTACATTAATCTAACGTGTAGATATAGCTAATTTTACTAATAATTAGCTATTTCCGCCTATTTTTGGCTAAATTCGCTCATGGAGACAACAAGACCGACACAAACCATTATCGGCGAGGCCCCGGCGTTTCTCGAAATGCTTGAGCATGTTTCCCGTGCCGCTCCGCTGGCGAAGCCCGTGCTCGTCGTTGGAGAGCGCGGTACGGGCAAAGAACTCATCGCCTCAAGACTGCATTTCCTGTCGGAACGCTGGGAACAGGTTGTCGTAAAAGTCAACTGCGCGGCGTTAACCGAGTCAATACTCGAGTCTGAGCTGTTCGGCCATGAGGCCGGTGCATTTACGGGCGCAGCTCAGATTCACATCGGCCACTTCGAACGGGCCGATGGAGGTACGTTAATACTGGATGAACTCGCTACGATATCGTTGCGCATGCAGGAAAAGATCCTTCGCGTTATTGAATACGGAGAGATGCAGCGCGTCGGCGGCAGCGAAACTGTTCAGGTTGACGTGCGCATCGTCGGAGCAACGAATGCGGACTTGCCGCTATTGGCCTCTGAAGGGCGATTTCGAAAAGACCTGCTGGATCGATTGGCGTTCGACGTCATTACAGTGCCCCCACTGCGGGAACGGCTGGAGGATGTTCTGCCTCTTGCGTATGCGTTTGCAGTAAATATGGCGAGTGAATTGAGGCGCTCATACTTTCCCGGATTTGGCCCGCGCGCCTCCTCCGCACTGCTGCGGCATAACTGGCCTGGCAATGTCAGGGAACTAAAGAACGCTATCGAACGATCCGTGTATCGATCCGACGACCCGGAGCAACCAATCGCAACAATTGCATTCGATCCGTTTGATTCCCCGTTCAAACTGGCCGTACCCGGTGCGCAGGAAACGGCTGTCGTGCGGCGACGAGCACCACTGCTACCTACGGACCTTGGACAAAGACTACACGACGTCGAAAGGGACTTGCTGCACGCCGCAATGGAAAAGGCGCGCTTCAATCAAAGGCTCGCCGCAGACATGCTCGGACTAAGCTACCACCAATTGCGCGGTAAGCTGCGCAAACACGGTGTCAGCAAACGCGCGTCGCAAGCACCGGTCGAGAAAACCTCTGATTGATTATTGCACGGCGATGCCGGGCTAACTGTCATCAGCTGTCGCCGCGATAGCGCCGAACATAGATTGCCGCAGTTGCAAACAAGCCACAAACAACCAGTCCTGCCCAGAGACTGGGACTCAGGACAAACTTACCGAGATCGATATGTGCAAGCAGGCTGATGGACTCCGACGTAATACCGAAGTTGTCACCGTCAAAAAACGCTGATTGATCGAAACCCTTAAATAGCGGCACTTCGCTTGCGCGTGTATTGATGGCATCCCGAAGCAGGGTCGTACGCAATATGAAATATTCAATTATCGGCGCGATGACAATTGGCAAAAATGCCATCAGTAGCGGCGAACGCTTGGTCCACGCGGAGACGAAGATGAACCAGCCGACGAAGGGCGACAACCACAACGGCATTGCAATAAGAAGAACAAATATCGCAAGCCAGACATCCAGAAGAGGTACCGAACCCCAGACAATATGACCGGCGTCGCCTCCTTCGAGGCTGATCCAGATACTCATCAGCACGAGATTGACCAGGTGTGTGGCGATGACGGCAATAAATGTGACCAGCGGAATGAGTACTCCGGCCGTCAGCAGTTTTGAAATTACGGTCTCAGCATCGGTGACTGGAAGAGAGCGCCAGAACAATATGCTCTTGTCCTTACGTTCTGCGTACAACGAGTCGAGGCAATAAAAGACCGCCAGGATCGACATCGATACCATGAAGACCCAGGTGATGCCGACCAGAAAAGCCATCAGGGCAGCTTTGCGTTC
>Ga0255052_10000143_pt1 | contig 53763 bp, 68 predicted proteins | sample JV7_2_21_MG_FD_188632 | JGI IMG/M metagenome (GOLD analysis project Ga0255052, IMG submission 188632) | Seawater microbial communities from Jervis Inlet, British Columbia, Canada - JV7_2_21 | ecosystem: Environmental > Aquatic > Marine > Inlet | place: Canada: British Columbia | collected...
GTACGACGGATGTCACGGGTGCTGTGGAGCTGCCGGAAGGCACGGAGATGGTGATGCCGGGCGACAACGTACAGATGGTAGTTGACCTGATTGCGCCGATCGCGATGGAAGACGGGTTGAGGTTTGCCATTCGCGAAGGCGGCCGCACCGTTGGTGCCGGTGTCGTAGCGAAGGTCATAGAATAAGGAACGCCAGGAATAAGGTTTTTTGTGGCACGCGAAACAGACCGACCCCAGCCTGTTTCGAGGTCGACAAAGTCAATCTACTTGAAAAGGTCAATCGATACAGGCCAGTAGCTCAATTGGCAGAGCGGCGGTCTCCAAAACCGCAGGTTGGGGGTTCGATTCCCTCCTGGCCTGCCATTTGAGCCAGATGGCGACATACGATCATGAGTACACATACAGAAACAAGTCAGAGCGGAGTGCTGGATATCCTGAAGCTGCTTATCGCTGCCGGCGTCCTCGTGGGCGGCCTGTACGGTTACTACTATTACGAGAACCAGATGGCGTTGCCGTTACGCGTGTTGCTCGTGCTTGGTGGTGCTGGTGTCGGAATTACGATTGCGATGATGAGTGCACAGGGTCAGCAGCTCTGGCATTTCATTCAAGGCTCGCGGGTTGAGATCCGAAAAGTTATTTGGCCTACCAAACAGGAAACGACGCAGACGGCGATAGCTGTATTCGTCTTTACGTTGATCATGGCCTTGTTTTTCTGGGCGTTGGATTCGGGTCTTCTGATGCTGACCCGCAAACTGGTCGGCTAGACCGACGTTTCGACAGAGCTTTAGAGGTAATACAACAGTGTCGTTACGCTGGTACATCGTTCATGCTTATTCGAACTTCGAGCACAAGGTGAAATCCTCTTTGGAAGAGCGCATTGAGAGGATGGGGCTGCAGGACAAGTTTGGCGAAATTCTTGTCCCGACAGAAGAGGTGGTAGAGATGCGCGAAGGGCAGAAACGGCGCAGTGAGCGCAAGTTCTTCCCGGGTTACGTGCTCGTCCAGATGGAAATGGATGACGAGACGTGGCATCTCGTTAAAGAGGTACCGAAGGTGCTCGGCTTTATCGGTGGTTCCAGTGATCGTCCGGCGCCGATTACGGAGAAAGAGGCCGACAAGATTTTAGATCGGGTCAAGGAAGGCGTCGACAAGCCACGACCGAAGGTGTTGTTCGAGCCAGGAGAGGTTGTTCGGGTTATTGAGGGACCGTTCAATGACTTTAGTGGAGTCGTTGAGCAAGTGAATTATGAAAAGAGCCGCTTGCAGGTGGCGGTACAAATCCTGGGTAGATCAACGCCTGTAGAGCTTGAGTTTGGGCAAGTGGAAAAGGGCTAGAGAGAATTTTTTTGGCGATCTTCGGGCTGCTCAATGGTAACGCACGCGCCCCGGCGCGCGATCGCTGTAACCGGAAGAACGTAAGAACAAAGAGAAAGAGAGAATGTCCATAACGGCGCTGCTCGCAGCCTGTTACCGATGTTAAACAAAGTACGAGGAGCCGTAACCCGGCGTTTGAACTCGAGAGGATATTTAGATGGCTAAGAAAGTAACTGGCTACATCAAGTTACAGGTTCCCGCCGGTCAGGCGAATCCGTCTCCGCCCGTCGGTCCGGCGCTCGGTCAACACGGCGTGAACATCATGGAATTCTGCAAAACATTCAATGCCCAGACTCAGGGTGTTGAACCAGGATTGCCTATTCCGGTTGTGATTACGGTTTATGCAGATCGCAGCTTTACGTTCATTTCCAAGACACCGCCAGCGGCCGTGCTGTTACGCAAGGCTGCGGGGATTCCGAAGGGCTCGGGTACGCCGAATACTGAAAAAGTCGGCACGGTCAATCGGAAGCAGCTCGAAGAGATAGCAACGACGAAGATGCCCGATCTGACGGCGGCCAACATGGATGCCGCCGTGCGAACGATCGCAGGCACCGCGCGAAGCATGGGTGTTGACGTAGAGGGAGTGAACTGATGGCCTCGGGAAGCAAACGAAAAAGAGCTGGCCGCGAAAAAGTTGAATCGGCAAAGGCCTATCAGTTGGAAGATGCGTTGGGTCTGGTCAAAGAGCTGGCAACCGCCAAGTTTCTGGAAAGCATCGATGTTTCGGTGAATCTCGGTGTCGATCCGCGTAAATCAGATCAGGTAGTTCGCGGCTCAACCGTATTGCCAAATGGCACAGGCAAGACAGTTCGTGTCGCGGTTTTTGCTCAGGGCGAAAACGCCGACAAGGCGAAAGCAGCGGGTGCGGACATTGTCGGATTTGAGGATCTGGCTGAAAAGGTGAAGGCGGGCGAATTAGAATTTGATGTCGCCATCGCGACGCCAGATGCGATGCGTGTTGTTGGTAAGTTGGGCCAGATTTTGGGCCCACGCGGCCTGATGCCGAACCCTAAGGTCGGCACGGTCACGGCAGACGTTGAGACGGCAGTAAAAAATGCGAAAGCAGGCCAAGTTCGGTACCGCACAGATAAGGCAGGCATTATCCATTGCCCGATCGGTCGTGTGGACTTCGAGGTCCCGGCACTGAAGGAAAATCTCGAAGTGTTGTTGGCTGACCTCAATAAGGCCAAGCCACCATCAGCGAAGGGTGCGTATGTTAAGAAACTGACCGTCTCGTCAACGATGGGACCAGGTGTATCCGTGGACCGAGCATCGGTCAGCGCTTGATCGAGCGTGTGATTAGATCGTGTCAGTAGATTGCGGCAGTGTAAGAGCCTAGATAAAAGTGTTTTGTTGCGGCGCTCTCGTGAGTCGCCGCGAAAAAGTAGCCGAATGGATTCGGCGATCGTCGAAGACCGCAGGTGATCAGCTTAACCGCTGATCTTAATAACTGCCTGCGTAGATGGTGAGACCTGAGTCAGATTGAATCTGGTAACGGTTGCCATCCGACATGGGACGAAGTTTTCCCAATTGGGGGGTGAGATCGTTTTCACCCATTTGTGTAACCGTAAGCCAGGAGATACTCATGGCACTGAGACTCGAAGACAAGAAAGCTTTTGTCAAAGAGGTGAATGCGGTTGCGGGCAGTTCTGTCACGGCTATTGCAGCCGAATACAGAGGTCTGTCCGTTGCAGAAATGACAATGTTGCGCAAAGAAGCGCGCAACGCTGGCGTGTACCTGCGTGTGGTTAAAAACACGTTGGCGCGCAGAGCTGTCGTAGGTACCGATTTTGAGTGCATGCAAAACACTCTGAACGGGCCGATTCTGCTTGCGTTTGCGAAAGATGATCCAGGTGTTGCGGCCAGAGTTATCAAGGATTTCGCCAAGGGGCATGCCGCTCTTCGCGCGGTATCGCTATCGACCGGTGGGCAATTACTGCCTGCGACTGATCTGGAGATGTTGGCGAACCTGCCGACGCTAGACCAGGCGCGCGCAATATTGCTGGGCGTGATGATGGCACCGATGACCAAACTGGTACGCACTATTGCCGAGCCTTCTGTAATGCTCGCCCGGGCTTTGTCCGCGCGTGGCGATCAGGAAGCGGCGTAAGACTGGTTAAGAATTACCTGACTCAGGAAATATTTTAGAGGAACAAGATAATGGCACTGTCAAACAAAGATCTGCTCAAAGAATTGAGTGCAAAGCCAATCATGGAAGTGGTTGAACTTGTCAAAATGCTTGAAGACGAGTGGGGCGTATCAGCCGCTGCACCGGTAGCTGTTGCTGCGCCTGCTGCGGCTGGCGATGTTGGTGAAGCAGCCGCGGAAAAAGACGAATTTGATGTCGTCCTGACCGCATTTGGTGAAAAGAAGGTAGGCGTTATTAAGGCTGTACGCACGATTACCGGACTAGGCTTGAAAGAAGCCAAGGACACGGTTGAAGGCGTACCGTCAGTTATCAAGGAAGCCGCATCGAAGAGTGATGCAGAAGAAATCAAGAAACAGCTTGAAGAGGCCGGTGCAACTGTTGAGCTGAAATAATCAGCACAAGCAAAAACTCTATGCATCTGTTGTGGATGCAGGACCCGATGGTCCTTAAGTCGGGCAGCCAGCCAGCCAGCCGGTTATCGGTTGGCTGCCTGCGCGCATCCGTAACTTTTGCTGCGATCGCTGGGAGCCGGGTTACAGACAATTTTAAATCGTGAAGGTGCCGTAGACAGACAGACGGCACTTTCTCAAAAGAGGGTATTCTCGAATGGCTTATTCATTCACTGAGAAAAAGCGCATCCGCAAGAACTTCGGCAAGCGTCCAACAATCTTGGATATTCCGTACCTGTTATCGATACAGGTCGGTTCTTATCGTAAGTTCCTGCAGACAGACAAGACGATTGAGCAACGCGACGACAAGGGATTGCATGCGGCGTTCAAGTCGGTGTTCCCGATTGTCAGTTATTCCGGCAATGCGGCACTCGAATACGTCAGCTACCGTTTGGGCGAGCCAGTTTTCGACGTCAAGGAATGTCAGATGCGTGGCCTGACCTACGCGGCACCGATCCGTGTCAAGGTCCGTCTGGTCATCTATGACAAGGAAGCCAGTGGCACTCCGAAACCTGTCAAGGATATTCGCGAGCAGGAAGTTTATCTTGGTGAGATGCCGCTGATGACTAATCACGGCACGTTCGTGATCAATGGCACCGAGCGCGTCGTTGTTTCGCAACTGCATCGGTCGCCGGGCGTGTTTTTTGACCACGACAACGGCAAGACGCATAGCTCTGGCAAGTTGCTGTTCTCAGCGAGAATAATTCCTTACCGAGGTTCCTGGTTGGACTTCGAATTCGATCCCAAGGATGCAGTATTTGCACGCATCGACCGTCGTCGCAAGCTGCCGGTTACGATCATACTGCGCGCGCTCGAGATGAACAATGAAGAGATGCTCGACCTGTTCTTCGAAACCAACGATTTCTTTCTTTCCGAAAAAGAAATCAAGATGGGGCTCGTGCCCGAGCGCATACGCGGCGATACGGCAACATTCGATATCAAGCTGGGACGCAAATTAATCGTTGAAGAAGGCCGTCGTATTACGGCCAAGCATGTCCGCGACATGGAAAAGTCGACCGTCGACAGGTTGGTCGTACCGCGCGAGTATCTTGAAGGCAAGATCCTTGCACACGATATCGTGGACACTGAAACGGGTGAATTGCTGGCTGCTGCGAACGCGGAGCTGACCGAAGAACTGATCGACTCGTTGATTGCCGCCGGCATCGAGGAGATTCGCACGCTTTACGTCAATGATCTCGATTGTGGACCGTTTATTTCCAATACGCTGAATATCGATCCGTCGACGACGCGCCTTGAAGCGCTCGTCGAGATTTATCGGATGATGCGTCCTGGTGAGCCCCCAACCAAGGAGGCGGCCGAGAATCTGTTCCAGAACCTCTTCTTCAACCCGGATCGTTACGATTTGTCCGGAGTTGGCCGGATGAAGTTCAACCGTCGTGTCGGTCGTGATACGTCAGTAGGTAGTGGTGTCCTTGAGAAAGAGGACATTCTCGACGTTTTGAAGACACTGATCGATATTCGCAATGGCTACGGTACGGTCGATGACATCGACCACCTTGGTAACCGCCGCATACGCAGCGTTGGCGAAATGGCGGAAAACGCCTTCCGTGTTGGTCTCGTCCGGGTTGAGCGCGCCGTCAAGGAGCGTCTGACGCAGGCAGAGACAGAAGGCTTGATGCCACAGGAAATGATCAACGCGAAGCCGGTTGCCGCGGCTGTCAAGGAGTTCTTTGGTTCAAGCCAGTTGTCGCAGTTCATGGATCAGAACAATCCGCTGTCAGAAGTCACTCACAAACGTCGTGTGTCGGCACTCGGACCCGGAGGTCTTACGCGCGAGCGCGCTGGCTTCGAAGTTCGTGATGTACATCCAACGCACTACGGCCGCGTTTGCCCGATTGAGACACCTGAAGGGCCGAATATTGGTCTGATCAACTCGCTGGCCGTGTACGCGCGTACCAACGAGTACGGATTCCTTGAAACACCGTATCGAAAAGTCACCAAAGCCAAGGCAACGTCAGAAATTGAGTATTTGTCGGCTATTGAGGAGAGTCAGTACATTATCGCGCAGGCAAATTCGGAGCTCGACAAGAATGGTAAGTTCGTCGAAGAACTCGTCGCAGTGCGACACAAGAATGAATTCACGCTGTCGGGCCCGCTGGACGTTGATTACATGGACGTCTCGCCACGTCAGATTGTGTCTGTGGCGGCTTCATTGATTCCGTTCCTCGAACACGATGATGCTAACCGCGCACTTATGGGTTCAAACATGCAGCGTCAGGCAGTACCAACGTTACGTTCAGAGGCCCCGCTTGTCGGTACCGGCATGGAGCGTGCTGTTGCAATTGACTCGGGTGTCACGGTTGTTGCTCGTCGCGGTGGCATTGTCGATTCAGTTGACGCGTCGCGCATCGTTGTTCGAGTACATGATGACGAGACCGATGCGGCGGGTTCCGGTGTTGATATCTACAACCTCACCAAGTACACGCGCTCGAACCAGAACACCTGTATTAACCAGCGTCCGCTTGTCAAAGGTGGTGACTCGATTCAGGTTGGCGACGTGCTTGCCGACGGTCCTTCAACCAACATGGGCGAGCTTGCGCTCGGTCAAAACCTCCTCGTCGCGTTCATGCCGTGGAACGGATACAATTTTGAGGACTCGATTTTGATCTCGGAAAACGTCGTAAAGGAAGACCGCTTTACGACGATTCATATTGAAGAGTTGCAGTGTGTTGCTCGCGACACGAAGCTCGGGCCTGAAGATATTTCGTCAGACATTCCGAACGTCGGTGATGCGGCGTTGGCCAAGCTTGATGAGTCTGGTATTGCGTTTATTGGTGCTGAGGTTCAGGCGGGCGACATCCTCGTCGGCAAGGTGACGCCGAAGGGCGAAACGCAGCTTACGCCGGAGGAGAAACTCCTGCGTGCGATTTTTGGTGAAAAAGCATCGGACGTTAAAGACACGTCATTGCGTGTGCCGCCCGGTATGGATGGCACGGTCATTGATGTTCGCGTCTTCACGCGCGATGGCGTAGAAAAAGATCTACGTGCATTGGCGGTTGAGAAAGCGGAGCTTGAGAGCGTTCGCAAAGACCTCGACGATACGCTGCGCATTCTCGAGGAAGACATCTACGAACGCGTAGAGCGCAGGTTGACCGGCAAGGTAGCACAGGGCGGGCCGAACAAGCTGAAGTCTGGTAGCAAGATTACCAAGGCCTACCTGGACGACGTTCCGCGCGAACAGTGGTTCGAAATTCGTCTGAAGAATGACGGCGCCAATGAGCAATTGCAGAAATCATTTGAGCGTCTCAAAGCCCAGCGCGAGGAATTTGATCGTCGCTTCGACGAGAAGAAGGCGAAGATAACGGCGGGCGACGACCTTGCTCCGGGCGTTCTCAAGATGACCAAGGTCTACCTGGCGGTCAAACGACGCATTCAACCGGGCGATAAGATGGCCGGACGCCACGGTAACAAGGGCGTGATTTCGACGATCGTGCCGGTCGAAGATATGCCATATCTTGACGATGGGACCCCGGTCGATATCGTGTTAAACCCGCTTGGCGTTCCGTCTCGAATGAATGTTGGTCAGGTGCTCGAGACGCACCTGGGCTGGGCTGCAAAAGGGCTTGGCAGGAAGGTCGACAAAATGCTGAAAACGCAAGAGTCGATCATTAAGATTCGCCAGTTTCTTGAGACGATTTACAACAAAACCGGCGGGCGCAGCGAAGACATCAAGTCCTATACCGATGCGGAAGTGCTGGAACTCGCGGGAAATCTCACTAATGGCGTGCCAACGGCAACGCCCGTTTTTGACGGCGCTACCGAGACGGAAATCAAGACTCTGCTCCGGCTTGCTGATTTGGCCGATACCGGTCAGTCACGATTGTCTGATGGCCGAACCGGTGAGGCGTTCGTCCGCGAAGTGACGGTGGGTTACATGTACATGTTGAAGCTCAACCATTTGGTTGATGACAAGATGCATGCTCGGTCGACGGGTCCATACAGCCTCGTCACACAGCAACCGCTCGGTGGCAAGGCGCAATTTGGCGGCCAGCGATTCGGCGAGATGGAGGTCTGGGCACTTGAGGCTTACGGTGCAGCTTACACGTTACAGGAAATGCTGACGGTCAAATCGGATGATGTGCAGGGACGAACTAAGATGTACAAGAACATCGTCGATGGTGAACATGAAATGGATGCTGGCATGCCGGAATCATTCAATGTTCTGGTCAAGGAGATTCGATCTCTGGGCATTAACATTGAGCTGGAGACAGACTAATGAAAGATCTGCTAAAGCTGTTTAGATACCAGAATCCGGTTGATGACTTCGAAGCGATTCGTATTGGTCTGGCCTCGCCGGATATGGTGCGGTCGTGGTCATTCGGTGAGGTAAAGAAGCCAGAGACTATCAACTACCGCACGTTCAAACCCGAGCGTGACGGCTTGTTCTGCGCCAAGATATTTGGCCCTATCAAGGACTATGAGTGCTTGTGTGGAAAATACAAACGCCTCAAGCATCGAGGGGTTGTATGCGAAAAATGCGGTGTTGAAGTCACACAAACAAAAGTGCGTCGCGAGCGTATGGCGCACATCGAGCTTGCCAGTCCGGTCGCACACATCTGGTTCCTGAAATCACTGCCGTCGCGTATTGGTTTAATGCTCGACATGACCCTGAGAGAGATTGAGCGTGTGCTGTACTTCGAGGCATTTGTCGTCGTCGAACCTGGCATGACCGAACTCGAACGCGGCCAGCTCATGACAGACGAAATGTATCTCGATGCATTGGAGCAGTATGGCGACGAATTTGATGCCCGCATGGGCGCTGAAGCCGTTCGTGAAATGCTGTCAACGATTGATCTGCAACGCGAAGTTATTCAGGTGCGTGAGGATATCGGCGCGACGAAATCTGAAACCAAGATCAAGCGCTTGTCTAAGCGGCTGAAATTGCTGGAGTCTTTCATTGAGTCTGGCAACAAGCCTGAATGGATGGTGCTGACCGTTTTGCCAGTACTGCCGCCTGATTTGCGCCCGCTGGTGCCGTTGGATGGTGGTCGTTTCGCGACCTCGGATCTTAACGATCTGTATCGTCGCGTTATCAACCGTAATAATCGCCTGCGCCGCCTGCTGGAACTCAACGCGCCGGATATCATTGTGCGTAACGAGAAGCGGATGCTACAGGAATCAGTAGACGCGCTGCTTGATAACGGTCGCCGCGGTCGTGCGATCACGGGCACCAACAAGCGACCGCTGAAGTCGCTTGCCGACATGATCAAGGGTAAGCAAGGTCGTTTCCGTCAGAATTTGCTTGGCAAACGCGTCGATTACTCTGGCCGTTCAGTTATCGTAGTTGGTCCGACGTTGCGGCTGCACCAGTGTGGTTTGCCGAAGAAAATGGCGCTGGAGTTATTCAAGCCGTTCATTTTCTCCAAACTGCAAATGCGTGGCGAAGCGACAACGATCAAGGCCGCGAAGCGGCTCGTCGAGCGCGAAGGTGCGGAAGTCTGGGACATTCTCGAGGAAGTCATTCGTGAGCATCCGGTACTTCTAAACCGCGCTCCGACACTGCACCGTCTCGGCATCCAGGCTTTTGAACCCGTCTTGATCGAAGGTAAGGCCATTCAGCTGCATCCGCTCGTCTGTACTGCGTTCAATGCCGACTTCGATGGCGACCAGATGGCTGTGCACGTGCCGCTGTCAATCGAAGCACAGCTTGAATCGCGCGCATTAATGATGGCGTCAAACAACATTCTCTCACCAGCCAACGGTGATCCAATCATCGTACCGTCGCAGGACGTGGTTCTCGGTCTGTACTACATGACTCGCTCGCGGGTCAACGCGATGGGCGAAGGTATGGTCTTTTCAGACATCGATGAAGCTCGCCGAGCCTATGATAATGGTGCGGCTGAGTTGCAGGCCAGGGTCCGGATTCGTGTGCCAGCCCAAGACGCCGACGAATACGGTGAAACCACTGCGTCGACGAAACTTGTTGACACAACCATCGGTCGGGCTTTGTTATCGTGCATCCTGCCGGAGGGATTGAGTTTCGAGCTAGTTAACCGGACGATGACCAAGAAGGAAATTTCGAACGTCATCAATGCCTGCTACCGTGGGCTTGGTCTCAAGAAGACGGTCGTATTTGCTGATCGCCTGATGTACACGGGTTTTCGTTTCGCGACGATTTCCGGTATTTCCATTGGTGTTAACGACATGGTCGTTCCCGAGAGCAAGGGGGCGATCTTATCGGTCGCAGAAGCCGAGGTAAAAGAGATTCAGGACCAGTATGCGTCCGGGCTTGTCACCGCCGGTGAACGCTACAACAAGGTTGTCGACATCTGGTCACGCACGAACGATCAGGTGGCGAAGGCCATGATGGACAAGCTTGGCTCAGAAATGGTCGTGGATTCGAGTGACAATAGCGTTAAGCAGGAGTCGTTTAACTCGATTTACATGATGGCTGATTCCGGTGCTCGTGGTTCTGCTGCACAGATTCGCCAGCTGGCTGGCATGCGTGGCTTGATGGCCAAGCCAGACGGCTCGATTATCGAGACGCCGATTACGGCTAACTTCCGCGAAGGTCTTGATGTCCTGCAGTACTTCATCTCGACTCACGGCGCTCGAAAAGGTCTGGCCGATACGGCATTAAAGACCGCCAACTCTGGTTATCTGACACGTCGCCTGGTGGATGTAGCACAGGATCTCGTCGTAACAGAAGTTGATTGCGAAACGCGCAAGGGTGTCCCAATGGCGCCGCTCGTCGAGGGTGGTGACATTGTTGAACCGCTGCGCGAGCGTGTATTGGGTCGTGTACTTGCCGAGCCTGTTTTGATGCCTGGTACTGACAAGATTGCCTTCGATGCGGGCACGATGCTCGACGAAGCAACCGTTGCACGGCTCGAAGAGCTGTCGATTGACCATGTCATGGTGCGCTCGCCGATCACCTGTGAAATTCGTTACGGCGTTTGCTCGCAGTGCTACGGACGCGACCTTGCTCGTGGTAATCGCATCAATATCGGTGAAGCGGTTGGCGTTATAGCCGCGCAGTCGATTGGCGAGCCCGGCACACAGTTGACCATGCGTACCTTCCACATCGGTGGCGCTGCATCACGTTCAGCTGCGGTTAACAACATTGAGATCAAGTCGAATGGTGTCGCCAAACTCGTGAACATCAAGACGGTTGCCCACCACAAGGGTTATCTCGTTGCGGTGTCACGTTCGGGCGAGATTTCTGTCGTCAATGAGATGGGCCGTGAGCGTGAGCGTTACAAAGTACCGTACGGTGCGACGATCACGGTGCAGGATGGCAAGAGCGTCAAACAGGGCCAGGTCGTAGCAAGCTGGGACCCGCACACCCACCCCGTTGTCACCGAAGTTGCTGGTAACCTCAAGTTCGACGATTTCCTCGACGGTATTACGGTTACCGAGCACGTTGACGAGTTCACCGGGCTGACCAGCATCATCGTCATGGATCCGAAGAGCCGCGGTGGTTCTGGCAAGGACTTGCGACCGGTTGCACGGTTGCTTGACGATGAAGGCAAGGACATTTGCTTTGCCAACACAGAAATCCCGGCGGTCTATGCACTACCTGCCGGGGCCATCATTAGTATGGGTGATGGCGCAAAGGTTGCCGTGGGCGACGTCATCGCTCGAATACCGCAGGAGTCTTCGAAGACTCGAGATATCACAGGTGGTCTACCGCGCGTCGCCGATCTGTTCGAGGCCAGGAAACCAAAAGAGCCGGCGATCATGGCCGAGTTCTCCGGTACGGTCAGCTTTGGCAAGGAGACCAAAGGCAAGCGCCGTCTCGTTATTACTGACGAAACAGGTGAGAACCATGAAGTGCTCATTCCCAAGTGGCGCCACCTGAACGTGTTCGAGGGTGAGCAGGTCGTGAGCGGCGAGGTTATCGCCGACGGCGAACTGAACCCGCATGACATTCTGCGCTTGCGTGGTGTCCAGGCGCTGTCTGACTACCTTGTTCGTGAGATTCAGGACGTGTATCGACTGCAGGGCGTGAAAATCAATGACAAGCACATCGAGGTGATCATTCGCCAGATGCTACGCAAGGTAGTTGTTGCGACAGCCGGCGACGGTCGATATTTGCGTGGCGAACAAATCGACAAAGCACGCTTCTTCGAAGAAGCTGAGCAGCTGGCAGCGCAAGACAAGGAAGAGTTGACGGTTGACCCGGTATTGCTGGGTATTACGAAGGCGTCGCTCGCAACGGAGTCGTTCATATCGGCAGCTTCGTTCCAGGAGACAACCCGTGTTCTGACCGAAGCGGCCGTGCGTGGCCTCAGAGATGACCTCAGAGGTCTGAAAGAGAACGTTATCGTTGGTCGACTGATCCCGGCGGGCACCGGCTTCGCTCATCATGCCGAGCGTCGACGCACTCGTGAGCAGGATTTTGCGGATCAACTCAAGCAGCTTGACGATGCTCAACGGCTCGAGGCAGAAGCGATTGCTCATGCTGAAAGTGGTGAAGATGCGGCAGCCGAGGCTGATAGTGTTGTGGCAGAAGAGGCCAAAGTTGTTGCGGCAGCAGCGGGAGCTGCGGCGGTGGCCGAGGCAGACACGCCGGCGAAGAGTACTGAAGAAACAAAGACTTAGCGATCTTGTCGGTTACGCTGGCGGACCAGCTTGACAGTCAATACGACGCGTCACTAAAATGCCCGCCCTAACCAAAGGGCCCGCCAATTGGCGGGCCCTGCATTTTCGGGGCAGAAAGTCGAAAAAGGCCAAGAGATTCAGTTGCTTGAGCCGCGGCCCCATCATCCGCTGCCCGAACCGGTCGAGGTTTGGTGTTCGGGTGTGCGCGTATTTTCTTGATACGCACCAGTGATGTTTGACCATTGAATTTTGATTAATGGAATTTTTGATTCACAAAATAAGAGATTAAAGGCCCATGGCCACAGTAAATCAGCTAGTCCGTAAGCCGCGCGCATTAAAGCGCGAGAAAAGCACAGTTCCGGCGCTTGCCGCCTGTCCGCAGAAGCGGGGAGTTTGTACGCGTGTCTATACAACTACGCCGAAGAAGCCGAACTCAGCCATGCGTAAGGTCGCCCGTGTGCGCCTGACGAATGGATTTGAGGTCACGAGCTACATCGGTGGTGAAGGTCACAACCTGCAGGAGCACTCGGTTGTGTTGATTCGCGGCGGTCGTGTGAAAGACCTGCCGGGTGTGCGCTATCACACAATTCGTGGAACGCTGGATTGTGCCGGTGTTTCGGACCGCAGGCAGGGACGCTCCAAGTACGGTGCCAAGCGCCCGAAATCCTGAGGAATTAGACTCGTGGCCCAGGCCGCGACAAATCGCGACAAATACTAGAGACGAGAAATGTCCAGAAGATCACAAGCACCAAAACGTACGATTCTGCCCGACCCCAAGTACGGTAGTGAATTGCTTGCCAAGTTCATGAACATGATCATGAATGATGGCAAGAAGTCGGTCGCCGAGCGCATTATCTATGGTGCACTTGATCGTATCGCCGAAAAGGAAACGCAAACAGGCGATAAGGCACTTGAACTCCTCGAAACAGCCCTGGAGAACATTAAACCTGTGGTCGAAGTCAAGTCTCGCCGCGTCGGTGGTGCGACGTACCAGGTTCCCGTTGAAGTGCGTCCTGCTCGTCGCCAGACACTGGCTATGCGCTGGGTTATTGATGCTGCTCGCAAACGCAGTGAAAAATCGATGGCGCACCGCCTCGCGCATGAGTTGATGGATGCTGCGGCGAGCCGTGGTACGGCTGTCAAGAAGAAGGAAGATACGCACCGCATGGCAGAAGCCAATAAGGCTTTCTCGCACTATCGTTGGTAAGTCGGCTGTAACCGAGTAATCCAGGATAATCAGGATCTTGTCGTGGCCCGCACAACTCCCATCGAGCGTTATCGCAATATTGGCATCATGGCCCATATTGACGCGGGCAAAACCACGACGACTGAACGCGTACTGTTCTATACCGGCGTCTCGCACAAAATAGGCGAGGTACACCACGGCGCTGCCGTCATGGACTGGATGGAGCAGGAGCAAGAGCGTGGCATCACGATCACGTCGGCTGCAACGACCTGTTTCTGGCAGGGCATGGATATGCAGCACGAACTGCATCGTATCAATATCATTGATACCCCGGGACACGTTGATTTCACAATCGAAGTTGAGCGCAGCCTGAGGGTGCTCGATGGCGCTGTCACGATTCTGTGCTCCGTTGGCGGCGTGGAACCACAGACCGAAACGGTCTGGCGGCAGGGCGACAAATACAAAGTGCCGCGTATGTTCTTCATCAACAAGATGGATCGTGCCGGTGCAGATTTCCTACGCGTCGTTGCACAGGTGCGCAAACGCCTGGGCGCAAACGCCGTGCCGATTCAGCTGCCAATCGGCGCTGAAGAGAATTTTGCAGGTGTTATCGACCTCATTTCCATGCGTGCAATTTACTGGGACGAGAGCAACATGGGCACCACCTATGAAGCTCGTGACATCCCTGCCGACCTGCTGGCCGATGCCGAGATCTGGCGTGGCAACATGGTAGAGGCTGCCGCGGAAGGCAATGAGCAACTGCTCGACAAGTTCCTGGAGAACGGTACGCTGGAGGAGGAAGAGATTCGCAAAGGGCTGCGCCAGCGAACACTCAAAGGCGAAATCTGCGTAGCGATGTGCGGGTCTGCATTTAAGAACAAAGGCGTGCAGGCAATGCTCGACGCAGTTATTGATTTCATGCCATCGCCGCTCGACGTACCCTCTATGAAAGGCGTCAACGACGACGACACCGAAGAAGAGCGTCTTGCGGACGATGATGAACCGTTTGCGGCACTGGCGTTCAAAATCGCCACTGATCCATTTGTCGGTAACCTGACATTCTTCCGGGTTTACTCGGGTGTACTGAATTCCGGCGACATGATTTTCAACCCCGTCAAGAACAAGAAAGAACGAATCGGCCGGATCCTGCAAATGCACTCGAACGATCGCAAAGAGATCAAGGAAGTGCACGCTGGCGATATCGCCGCGGCAGTTGGGCTCAAGGATGTGACCACGGGTGACACTCTGTGTGCCCTGAAGAGCATAATTACGCTTGAGCGCATGGAGTTTCCGGAACCGGTTATTTCAGTCGCGGTCGAGCCGCGTACCAAGGTGGATCAGGAGAAGATGGGTATCGCGCTGCAGAAGCTCGCGAAAGAAGATCCATCATTTCGCGTGCACACCGACGAGGAGTCCGGACAGACGATTATCTCGGGTATGGGTGAATTGCATCTCGACATCATAGTTGACCGCATGAAGCGCGAGTTTAACGTCGCAGCAAACGTCGGTAAGCCACAGGTCGCTTACCGCGAGACGATTCGCGGCACGGTCGAACAAGAAGGGAAGTTCGTTCGTCAGTCAGGCGGTCGCGGGCAGTATGGCCACGTCTACCTGCGCCTGGAGCCGCTGGAGTCAGGTGCCGGTTACGAGTTTGTGAACGGGATAGTTGGCGGCGTCGTGCCGCGCGAGTACATTTCCGCCGTGGACAAAGGGATACGGGAGCAGATGGAAAATGGGGTGATCGCCGGTTATCCTGTGGTTGACTGTAAAGTCACCCTGTATGACGGTTCGTATCACGACGTTGATTCCAGTGAGATGGCATTTAAAATTGCGGGTTCAATAGGATTCAGGGACGGCGCCAAGAAGGCCGATCCGGTATTGCTCGAACCGATTATGAAGGTTGAAGTCGTAACGCCGGAAGAATACATGGGCGACGTGATGGGTGATTTGAACCGCCGTCGCGGGCTACCGCAGGGGATGGATGAGTCGCCGTCCGGAAAGGTAATCCGGGCCGAAGTGCCATTGGCTGAGATGTTCGGTTATGCGACGGACGTACGCTCGATGAGCCAGGGTCGAGCGGTTTTTTCCATGGAGTTTGAGAAGTATGCAAGAGTACCGAAAAATGTCGCGGATGTTGTGATGAGGAAAGCAAGTTAAGTAGTACGCCAAAGTACCGTAGGAGCGAGACCCGGCGCGCAAGAGTCGTGTTCGGAAGCGCGAGGATTTTAGAATAATAACCCGTGAGAGCAGGGACATGTCTAAAGAGAAATTTGAGAGAACCAAGCCACACATCAACGTAGGCACGATAGGTCACGTTGACCATGGTAAGACGGCGCTGACAGCGGCACTGACAAAGGTCATGGCCGAGAAGCACGGTGGTGAGGTCAAGGGTTACGACCAGATCGACAATGCACCGGAAGAGCGCGAGCGTGGCATCACGATTGCGACGGCGCACGTTGAGTACGAGAGTGACAACCGACACTACGCACACGTGGATTGTCCGGGACATGCGGATTACGTGAAGAACATGATCACGGGTGCGGCGCAGATGGATGGTGCGATTCTGGTTGTAAGTGCGGCTGATGGTCCGATGCCTCAGACCCGTGAGCACATTCTGCTGGCGCGTCAGGTTGGCGTACCGTACATCGTGGTTTACCTGAACAAGGCCGACCAGGTTGACGATGAAGAGCTTTTGGAGCTGGTTGAGATGGAAGTTCGAGATCTTCTGTCGGTGTACGAGTTTCCGGGAGAAGACACGCCGCTGATTGTTGGTTCTGCAACGAAGGCATTCGAAGGCGATACGTCAGACATTGGTGTGCCGTCAATCCATAAGCTGATCGAGGCAATGGACAGCTACATGCCGATTCCTGAGCGTGCGATTGATGGAGATTTTCTGATGCCGGTCGAGGACGTATTCTCGATTTCGGGTCGTGGCACGGTTGTTACCGGTCGTATTGAGCGGGGTATCGTCAACATTGGAGATGCGATCGCGATTGTTGGTATCAAAGAGACGGTGAAGACGACCTGCACTGGTGTTGAGATGTTCAGGAAGCTGCTGGACCAGGGCATGGCTGGCGACAACGTCGGAGTTTTGCTGCGAGGTACGAAGCGAGAAGATGTTGAGCGAGGTCAGGTGTTGGCCAAGCCAGGCTCAATAACTCCGCACACGAAGTTCGAGGCCGAGGTGTACATTCTGACCAAGGATGAGGGTGGTCGACATACGCCATTCTTCAAGGGTTATCGTCCGCAGTTTTACTTCCGTACGACGGATGTCACGGGTGCTGTGGAGCTGCCGGAAGGCACGGAGATGGTGATGCCGGGCGACAACGTACAGATGGTAGTTGACCTGATTGCGCCGATCGCGATGGAAGACGGGTTGAGGTTTGCTATTCGCGAAGGCGGCCGCACCGTTGGTGCCGGTGTTGTAGCGAAGGTCATAGAGTAGCTGATTGGCAATGACCGAATGAACAACACCGCGATAGCGGTGGCCGGAAAAATACTATAGGATGCGCGCCCCGGTACGATTGTGGCGCGGGCAAATTTTGAGGAATAGACGTGGCAACCAACCAAAATATTAGAATTCGCTTAAAGGCGTTCGATCACCGCCTGATCGATAGTTCGGCGCGCGAGATCGTGGATACCGCCAAGCGTACAGGTGCCGCGGTCAAGGGCCCGATTCCGCTGCCAATGAAGAAAGAGCGGTTTACGATCCTCATTTCGCCGCACGTCAACAAGGACGCTCGCGATCAGTACGAGATTCGGACGCACAAACGGTTGATGGATATCGTTGATCCGACTGATAAAACAGTCGACGCCCTGATGAGACTCGAATTGCCTGCGGGCGTTGACGTGCAGATCAAGCTGAATTAACCGCCATGTCGGCGCTGCCAGTGCGCCGGTGTTCCAGGAAGCGCAGGTGTTACGCGCGGTAGCGGCTGACACGAACCCCCTGAAGTCCGCCACAGCGGACAATTTCAATCAAGCATTATTCTGTCGCAGCCTGCTTGCGGGCACGGCATTTGCCAGCGGACTGCGAGGCTATGCCTCGCTTGAGGTCTCGCTGACCAACGCGGTACCCGCCAGCCGAGTGAGAATTGGTGTCTGCTTGCGGGCACGGCATTTGCCAGCGGACTGCGAGGCTTTGCCTCGCTTGAGGTCTTGCTGACCAACGCGGTACCCGCCAGCTCCGGTGGGATGCGGCGCACTTTCGTTTGACGCGGCGCTGTTCAATCGGGATTCGCATGCAGGCACGGCATTTGCCAACGGACTGCGAGGCTGTGCCTCGCCTCAGGCCACGCTGACAAACGCCGTACGCGCAAGCTCGGTTGGGATAGTCAAATGACCTTGTAAAACAATGCGTTACTGGTTAGCTAGTGAAAGGCTGGCAGGGCGGTGCGGGCGATTTGAGGGAAGATATTGAGGCATTGCGTGGGCCGCACCCGTTCGAGCCGATGAGCGCCGAAAAAAAGCCAAATATGGCTTGCTACCTGAGGTTCCAGCGCTATAATAGCCGGCTCACTGGATTGGCCGGACCGGGAGTCGGCCAAAACCCGGAATGGCGTCACGAGGCAGTGCCTCTGTGGCGCTTATTGTTAGGTCGCCGGGAAATCGAAGGCGACACGGCAAATCCCGGATCGCCGGACCGAGATAGAACATCGGGTCGGATCGCAGGGTCAGCCCCAGAGCAAGGGAACATGAAGTTCTCGGCAATGGCTGGCCCTTTCGTGTGTCTGGCAATAGCTGGAAGGCGCGAGAGGAACAAAAGAACGAGACAACCCCGACCAATCGAAGTTGGGGTGGTGCAAGAGACACAGGTTCATAAGCTCGAGTTTTGTGAACCGTTTTGAGTTAGGCGCTGACCAATCGTAGTCAGCGAGAGGTTTTGCAGATGACAATGGGTCTTGTTGGTCGCAAATGCGGCATGACACGTGTCTTCACGGAAGACGGAGAGTCGATCCCCGTAACCGTGATCGAGGCACAACCAAACCGAATTACGCAGGTCAAGACCGCCGAAACGGATGGCTATCGTGCGTTGCAGGTAACTGCCGGTAGCAGAAAGGCATCTCGCGTGTCTAAATCTGAAGCTGGTCACTTTGCGAGTGCCAAGGTTGAAGCTGGCGACCTTAATGCTGAGTTACGTCTCGATGATGCCGATGATGGCGCATTCGAGGCTGGCAACGAAATCAAGGTTGATCTCTTCGCTGAAGGTCAGAAAGTCGACGTTACCGGCACCTCAATCGGTAAGGGCTTCGCCGGTACGGTTAAACGACATAATTTCAGCATGCAGGACGCCACGCACGGCAACTCGCTGGCGCATCGTGCTCCTGGTTCAATTGGTCAGAACCAGACGCCGGGCCGTGTCTTCAAAGGTAAGAAGATGTCCGGACATATGGGTAACGTTCGTCGCACGGCCCAGAACCTCGTTGTTGTTCGCGTCGACAACGAGCGAAATCTACTTTTGATCAAGGGCGCAGTACCCGGCCACGCCGGCAGCAGCGTTGTCGTTCGTCCCGCCGTAAAAAGCCGGAACATAGGGCGTCGTGATGAAACTTAAGATGCGAGGTAGCGGTTCTGTCGATGTAGCAGATTCCGCATTTGGCGCGGAATTCAATGAGGCACTGATTCACCAGGTCGTTACTGCGTATCTCGCCGGTGCACGCGCAGGTAGCAAAGCACAGAAGAATCGTGCTTCGGCTCGCGGCGGTGGTGCAAAGCCCTGGAGACAGAAAGGGACGGGCCGTGCCCGTGCCGGAACGATCCGTAGCCCGATTTGGGTCGGTGGTGGTCGCACATTTGCAGCACAGCCACGCGACCATGGGCAAAAGGTCAACAAGAAGATGTATCGCGCGGCGCTGCGTTCGGTGCTTTCAGAGCTCGTACGTCAGGATCGCCTGGTCGTCATTAAATCGCTCGATCTTGAAGCGCCCAAGACGAAGTTGCTGGCAACCAAGCTCAAAGAACTCGAGTTGGACAACGTGCTGATCCTGAACGAGGCGTTTGACGAGAAGGTATTTCTGGCGGCACGTAATCTGCCGAATGTTGGTATTTGTGATGCGGCGTCAATGGATCCGGTTGTATTGATCCGATTTGAAAAGGTACTGGTCACATTGGCTGCACTGAAGTTGATAGAGGAGCGCCTGTCATGAGTATTGCAGCCCACAATGAGAGGCTGATGACCGTGATTCGCGGCCCGCACCTGTCTGAAAAGAGCCATATTTGTGCGGAACAAGGGCAAGTTGTCTTGAAGGTTCGCACCGACGCGACCAAAGCAGAGATTCGCAAAGCGGTTGAACTGCTGTTTGAAGTCAAGGTTGAAGACGTCCAGGTACTTAACTGCCGCGGTAAGGTCAAGCGTCATGGTCAAACAAAGGGCCGGCGAGCGAACTGGAAAAAAGCATACGTAAGACTCGCTGAAGGCAGCCAGATCGACGGTTTAATTGGCACGGAATAAGGTAACGAACCATGTCACTGCATAAATCCAAACCGACATCACCAGGACGTCGCTTCGTCGTCTCAGTTAAAACGTCGGAGCTGCACAAAGGCAAGCCGCACGCTGCTCTTCTTGAGAAGAAGTCAGGCAAAGGCGGCCGCAACAACAATGGTCGTATTACCGTTCGTCATCAAGGCGGCGGTCATAAGCAGCATTATCGTCTCGTCGACTTCAAACGTGACAAAGACGGTGTTTCGGGTGTTGTCGAGCGCATCGAGTACGATCCAAATCGCAGTGCGCATCTGGCACTGATCAAGTATTCCGACGGAGAGCGTCGCTACATCCTGGCACCTAAGGGAATACGTGCAGGCGCGCCTATCTTCAGCGGTGAAGACGCGCCTATAAAGTCGGGTAACGCACTGCCGCTCAAGTCGATTCCGGTCGGTACGCTGGTGCACAACGTCGAGATGAAACCTGGCAAGGGCGGCCAACTGATTCGATCTGCGGGTGGTTCGGCACAGCTGGCTGCTCGCGATGGTGCTTATGCATCATTGCGATTACGTTCAGGCGAGGTTCGCAAGATTCATATTGAGTGTCGTGCGACGATCGGTGAGGTCGGCCACGGCGAGCACAATCTGAGAAAGCTCGGTAAGGCCGGAGCGAATCGCTGGAGAGGCGTCCGTCCGACGGTTCGCGGTGTCGTGATGAACCCGGTCGATCACCCGCATGGTGGTGGTGAAGGCCGTACCTCTGGTGGTCGTCATCCGGTAAGCCCCTGGGGCACGCCGACTAAGGGCTACAAAACGCGCTCGAACAAACGTACGGACAGTATGATCATCCGTCGCCGCAAGCGTAAATGAGAATTAGAGGATCTGGATAATGCCGCGTAGTGTGAGAAAAGGCCCGTTCGTTGATACGCATTTGGCGAAAAAAGTTGCCGATGCTGCAAAGAAAAACGATCGTCGACCGATCAAGACCTGGTCGCGTCGCTCGATGGTTCTACCAGACATGGTTGGTCTGACGATCGCCGTACATAACGGTCGTCAGCACGTTCCGGTGTTGATTTCAGAGAACATGGTGGGCCACAAACTAGGCGAGTTTGCCGGCACCAGGACGTTCCGCGGTCACTCCGGTGATCGAAAGACGAAGTAAGTCGTAGGAGTTAGAGTTCATGCAAGTTGCTGCAACACTTCGATACGCTCGTATCTCGCCACAGAAATGCCGTTTGGTGGCGGATGCTATTCGTGGCAAGTCGGTTGACGACGCTCTACGAACTTTGACTTTTACGCCAAAGAAGAGCGCGCAAATTGTGAAGAAAATTTTGGAGTCGGCAGTTGCTAACGCAGAGAACAATCACGGCGCGGATATTGACGAATTGAAAGTTTCAATTGTTGAAGTAAATGAGGCGCCAACATTTCGTCGCTTTCGAGCTCGGGCCAAGGGCCGTGGTGCACGCATCATCAAACGAAATAGTCACATCACAATTAAAGTCGGAGACGAGTAAATAGTATGGGTCAGAAAGTACATCCAATAGGTATTCGTCTCGGCATCGTCAAGGATTGGTCGTCCAAATGGTATGCCGATACAAAGGCGTTCCCCGAGTATGTTCGCCAGGACTACGCGCTCAGATCCTTCATCAAGAAGAAGTTGAAAGATGCGTCTGTAAGTCGAATAGTGATTGAGCGGCCGGCGAAGAAGGTCAACATAACGATATTCACGGCACGGCCAGGCATTGTGATCGGTAAGAAGGGCGAAGACATTGAGAAGCTTCGATGGGCAGTTTCAAAGATGATAGGTATGCAGATTCAGGATGTGCGTATAAACATCAGCGAGGTGCGCAAGCCAGAGCTTGACGCCCAGCTCGTAGCAGAAGGCATCGCTCAGCAGCTCGAGCGACGCGTGATGTTTCGTCGTGCAATGAAGCGTGCGGTGACAAACACAATGCGTGTTGGTGCGGAAGGCATCAAGGTAAAAGTGGGTGGCCGGTTGAATGGTGCTGAAATCGCTCGTTCTGAATGGTATCGCGAGGGTCGCGTGCCGCTGCATACGTTGCGCGCAGACATTGATTATGGTTTTGCTGAGGCCCGCACAACATATGGCGTCCTCGGCGTGAAGGTATGGATTTTCAAGGGCGAAGTCTTTGACAAGCCTGAGGTAGCGGTATCGGCAGCAGAGCCGGGGGACGCGGCACCAGCGGCGCGTACGTAAGAACACGCGCTCTCGTGGGAAGGAAACATGTTACAGCCTAAAAGAACAAAGTTTCGCAAACAAATGAAGGGGCGGAACCGCGGCCTTGCGCAGCGTGGCAGCTCGGTTTCGTTTGGCGAATACGGCCTGAAGGCGATCGGGCGCGGACGTATGACTGCTCGTCAGATTGAGGCGGCGCGTCGTGCAATGACGCGCTATGTCAAGCGTGGCGGCAAAATCTGGATTCGCGTATTTCCGGACAAGCCAATTACCAAGAAGCCCCTTGAGGTGCGCCAGGGAAAGGGCAAAGGCAACGTTGAATACTGGGTATGTCAGGTTCAGCCCGGCCGTGTCCTTTATGAGATGGAAGGTGTGACGGAAGAAATTGCACGTGAAGCGTTTCGGCTGGCTGCGGCCAAGATTCCGTTCGCGACCGCATTTGTAACACGGCAGGTGATGTAATGAACGCGAGTGATCTCCGGAATAAGTCGGTTGACGAACTCAATGAAGAGCTCATCGCTCTGCGTCGCGAGCAGTTCAATCTGCGCATGCAAAGTGCGACGGGCGAAATGACACACCACCATGAACATGGTCGCGTAAGAAAAGATATTGCGCGGGTCAAGACAGTTTTGAGCGAATTGGTTCGTTCAGCGGGTGAGAGCAAATGAGTGAAGCAGAGAAGAAAGGGCGGCGCACACTCGTCGGTCACGTTGTCAGCGACAAGATGGATAAGACCGTCTCGGTCTCTGTTGAGCGCTTGATCAAGCATCCCGTGTACGGCAAGTACATTCGCCGCACGACGAAGATGCTCGCACATGATGCGAGCAATGAGTGTAAGCCCGGCGATCGTGTTGCGATTTCCGAGTGCCGGCCAGTTTCGAAGAACAAGTCGTGGGAAGTCGTCAACATCGTTGACCACGCGGCAGGCAAATAAATTTATTGGGATGCAGTCATGATTCAGATGCAGACAGTTTTGGACGCGGCCGACAATTCCGGTGCGCGTCGTATGCAATGCATCAAGGTACTCGGTGGTTCCAAGCGCCGCTACGCGGGTGTGGGAGACATCATCAAGGTTAGCGTCAAAGACGCTATTCCTCGCGGCAAGGTCAAGAAAGGCGAGATTTACAATGCCGTTGTTGTTCGTACTCGCAAGGGTGTTCGCCGTAAGGACGGCTCGCTGATTCGGTTCGACGGAAATGCAGCGGTCTTGCTGAACGCGCGCCTCGAGCCAATTGGTACACGTATCTTTGGTCCGGTTACACGTGAACTTCGAACAAACCGATTCATGAAGATTATTTCGCTGGCACCCGAAGTTCTATAAGAACCCGGCAACCACGGTAAGAGCAATGAACAAAATCAGGAAAGGCGATGATGTCATCGTCAAAACAGGCAAAGACAAAGGTCGTCGCGGCACTGTGCTGCAAATCTTTGACGACGGGCGAGTGTTGGTCGAGGGCGTAAATCTCGCCAAGAAGCATACGAAAGCTAACCCGAACATTGGCGAAGCCGGTGGAATCAAGGACAAAGCGATGCCGCTCGATATTTCGAACGTGCTTGTCTTCAACCCGAAAACGAAGAAGGGTGAGCGAGTTGGTTTCCGTGTCGAAGGCGACGGATCCAAAATTCGCATCTTCAAAGGCAGTAATGAACTAGTAGACATTTAGACGAAACAACCGGTAGTTCGCGCGCCGCACGGCGAGCGTGATTACCAATAATGGTTACAGGCGTTATCGACCTCACAATTGCGGTGCGGAAACTCCCGGCCAGAAAAGCGGAATTTGAGACAAACGAAATGGCACGATTACACGAGAAATATCAGGCGGAACTCGCAGGCGAGATTCGGAAGAAGCTCGGGCTGAAAAACGTGATGCAGGTTCCACGCATCACCAAGATCACGCTGAATATGGGCGTGGGCGAAGCGGTTGCAGACAAAAAGGTACTCGATCATGCGCGCGCCGATATCGAAAAGATTTCGGGTCAGCGTCCGGTTACAAGGCTTGCTCGCAAGTCAGTCGCCGGTTTCAAGATTCGTGACGGTATGCCGATTGGGTGCAAAGTGACGTTGCGACGTGAGCGCATGTACGAGTTTCTCGATCGACTCGTCAACATTGCGATTCCGCGAGTTCGAGATTTTCGTGGTTTGAACCCAAAATCGTTCGATCGTCAGGGTAACTACAGCATTGGCGTCCAGGAACAGATAATTTTCCCGGAAATCAACTACGACGAAATTGATGCGTTGCGTGGCATGGATATCACCATAACCACGACGGCGCGAACTGCCGAGGAAGGAAGGGCGCTGTTGGAAGCGTTCAATTTCCCGTTTAAGAAATAGAGAAGGGTTTATGGCTAAGAAGTCGATGATTATGCGCGAACTCAAGCGGACCAAGCTTGTTGCCAGGCAAGCCAAAAAGCGCGCAGCGCTTAAGGCAGTTGTTCGCAGCATTCATAGTTCTGATGAGGAACGAGCGATAGCGCAGGCGAAGCTCAACGCGTTGCCGCGGGACGGTAGCCCAACTCGTCAGCGCAATCGTTGCGCTATTACGGGACGCCCACACGGCTATTACCGGAAATTTGGTCTTGGCAGAAACAAGCTTCGGGAAGCCGCGATGAATGGCGAAATCCCGGGTTTAACGAAAGCTAGCTGGTAGGCGGAGACAGACTATGACTATGACGGACCCAATTGCCGATATGCTGACTCGCATTCGCAATGGGCAGAAAGCTCGCAAGGTGAGCGTTGCTATGCCAGCGTCGAAAGCCAAGGAAGCTGTGGCAAGTGTATTGAAAGACGAAGGTTACATCACCGGCTTCTCGACCGACGGTGACGGCGCTGCGAAGCAACTCAATGTCGAGTTAAAGTACTTTGAAGGCTTGCCGGTGATTGAGCGCATCGAACGCTCAAGCAAACCGGGTCTGCGAATTTATCGCAGCAAGGAAGATCTGCCCAAAGTACTAGGCGGGCTTGGAGTAGCGATTGTCTCTACGTCGGCAGGTGTGATGAGTGATCGCAAGGCAAGAGAAAAAGGAGTTGGAGGTGAGGTTCTCTGCGTCGTTTCGTGATGCATAGGTCCTGACCAAGGCAAAAGACTATGTCCAGAGTTGCAAAAGTACCCGTAGAGTTGCCGAAAGGCGTTGAATTCAAGCGAGAAGGCAATGTTGTCACCTTCCAGGGTGGCAATGGTTCGCTGTCGCTTGAATTGAATACCGAAGTGCAGCTTTCGGAAGAAGAAGGCTTGATAACTATATCGCCGCGTTCAGGGTCACGATTTGCCCGGGCGATGTCGGGCACGACTCGTGCATTGCTTGCGAACATGGCGCAGGGCGTTGCCAAAGGGTTCGAGCGCAAGCTGGCGCTTGTAGGTGTCGGTTATCGTGCGGCGGTCGAGGGAAAGAAACTGACAATGACGCTTGGCTTCTCGCATCCGGTTGTCTATGACGTGCCGCAGGATGTCAGTGTCGAGACGCCCAGCCAGACCGAAGTGGTCGTAAAAGGCGCAGATAAGCAACGGGTTGGCCAGATTGCGGCCGAGATTCGACAATTCCGTCCACCAGAACCATACAAGGGCAAAGGTGTTCGCTACGCCGGTGAGCGCGTAGCGCTGAAGGAAGCGAAGAAGAAATAATTGAGCCAAGCGAAACAAACATGAAACTGGACAAGAAACAAAATCGTCAACGTCGTGCCCGAAAGGGACGCGCCAAGATCAGTGAACGCGAGGCAAATCGTCTTTGTGTTCACCGTACACCGCGCCACATCTACGCGCAGGTGATCGGGCCCGACGGTGGCACAGTATTGGCCGCCGCATCGTCGCTTGAAGCTGAGGTTCGCAAGGGCGTGAAAAACGGCGGCAACGTTGAGGCAGCTACTATTGTAGGCGCACGAATTGCCGAGAAAGCGAAGGCGGCCGGGATCGATACCGTCGCATTTGATCGTTCCGGTTTTCGTTATCACGGACGTATAAAGGCCCTGGCCGATGCGGCTCGTGAAGCTGGATTGAAATTCTAATAGAGGATTGTTGGCAGTTAGCTGCCAGGACCAGATTATGGCAAGAAACGAACAGCAACAGTCGGACGACCTGATCGAAAAACTCGTCACGGTTAATCGCGTCGCCAAGGTTGTAAAAGGTGGTCGCCAATTCGGGTTTACCGCGCTGACGGTTGTCGGCGATGGACAGGGTCAGGTCGGATTCGGTTATGGCAAAGCGCGCGAGGTACCGATCGCTATTCAGAAAGCGATGCAGGGTGCGCGCAAGAACATGATCTCAATCAATCTGAATAACGACACGCTGCAGTACGCGAAGAAAGGGCGTCACGGCGCGACCTACGTCTACATGCAACCGGCCTCAGAGGGTACCGGTGTTATTGCAGGTGGAGCAATGCGCGCCGTATTTGAATGTGCCGGTGTCAGAAACGTACTTGCGAAGAGCTATGGCTCACGCAATCCGATCAATGTCGTTCGCGCGACCATCAGTGCGTTGAAGAATATCCATTCACCGCAAGCGATCGCTGCGAAGCGCGGCAAGAAAGTTAAGGAAATTCTGGCCTGAGGATTAATCAGGCTGGCGATTCGCAGCAAGAGATATCAGAGACAAAGAAATGGCGAAGGCAAAAGAGTTGAAAGTAACACTACTGAAGGGCAAGTACGGGCGGCTTAAGGCTCATCGTGCCTGTGTTTCGGGGCTTGGTTTGCGCAAGATTCGTCAGACCGTGACTGTTCAGGACACACCTGAGAATCGCGGCATGATCAATCGCATTTCGTACATGGTATCGGTAGAGGAAGCTTGACATGCGCCTGAACGAACTATCGCCCGCCAAGGGCGCGAAAAAAGACGGCAAGCGTTTTGGGCGCGGACATTCCGCGGGCCAGGGCAAGACCAGTGGTCGAGGTCAAAAGGGGCAGCACTCTCGCTCCGGCGGCTACCACAAGGTTGGCTTTGAAGGTGGCCAGATGCCATTGCAGCGTCGTTTGCCTAAAGTGGGTTTCAACTCACGCATCGCGCGCCTCTCGGCAGAGCTGCGGTTGCATGAATTGACCATTCCGGCTGATGACGTGATTGATATCGACGTATTGAAGAGGGCCAACCTGGTGCCGGCATTCGCCACCAAGGTGAAGGTCATCAAGTCCGGTGAGATTTACAAAGCTGTGAAGCTCAAGGGCATCGCTGTCACCAAGGGCGCCCGCGAGGCAATTGAGAAAGCTGGCGGCAGAATTGAAGACTAAAGAAAGACTAGTGTAAGTATCGGGAATTATCGTGGCAAAGAAGCCCCAACAAAATCCGGCTGACATCGCAAAATCGGCGAGCAAACTGGGCGAATTGAAAATTCGCTTCCTTTTTCTCGTGGGTGCCTTGATCGTGTTCCGCGCAGGTACGTTTATTCCGGTACCGGGCGTCGACCCGGCAGCCCTTGCGAATTTCTTTGATCAACAGTCAGGCAACCTGCTTGGGCTGTTTAATCTGTTCTCGGGCGGCGCATTGTCGCGTTTCGGTTTGTTCGCGCTGGGTATCATGCCGTACATCTCGTCCTCGATCATTATGCAGATGGCGAGCCATATCCTGCCGAGTCTGCAGCAACTTAGAAAAGAGGGCGAAGCTGGCCGTCGCCAGATCGTCAAGTACACGCGTTACGGTACAGTCGCACTGGCGAGTTTCCAATCGATTGCCGCTGCGTCCTGGTTGCAGAATCAGGTTGGCGTTGTCGTCAATCCGGGTCCGAGCTTCCTGATCACAGCCTGTATTACGTTGGTCACCGGAACCGTATTCCTGATGTGGCTCGGCGAGCAGATTACCGAGCGCGGTATCGGCAACGGTATCTCGATGATAATTTTGGCCGGCATTGTTGCTGGTTTGCCAGCGGCTGTTGCGGGCACTGCAGAATTGGTACGCAACGGAGAAATGTCACCGGCAACCGCGATTATGATGTTGCTCGGCAGTATCGCTGCGACAACATTCGTCGTGTACATGGAGCGCGCACAGCGACGTATCACAGTGAATTATGCGAGACGTCAGCAAGGCCGCAAGATGTATCAGGCACAGAGCACGCATTTGCCATTCAAGATCAATATGTCGGGCGTCATTCCGCCGATTTTTGCATCGAGCATCCTGATGTTTCCGGCGACGATCGCGCAGTTTTTCGGTCAGGCGGCTGAGCCCAATGCTGCTCAACGTATGTTGCAAACGGTTGGTGCAAACCTGGGCCCAGGTCAGCCCGTCTACGTGTTGCTGTACGGCGCATTGATTATTTTCTTCTGTTTCTTCTATACGGCCCTGATGTTTAACTCGAGGGACACAGCGGACAACCTGAAGAAGTCGGGCGCATTCGTGCCAGGTATCCGTCCAGGCGCACAAACAGCCGAGTATATTGACAAGGTACTGACACGGCTGACGTTCTGGGGTGCTATTTATATCGCGGCCGTTTGTCTGTTGCCTGAACTCGTACGCATGTTCTACCCGAGCATGCCATTTAGCTTCGGTGGCACATCGTTGTTGATTCTGGTTGTTGTAACGATGGATTTCATGTCACAGATGCAGGCTCATGCGATGAGCCATCAGTACGAAGGCATGATGCAAAAAGCCAACCTGCGCAACTACAGCAGGGGTGGCCAGGTACGCTGATTTGGTCAGCGACTTTGGAGAAGGCACATGAAAGTAAGAGCATCAGTTAAGAGAATTTGCAGGAATTGCAAGATCATTCGTCGCAACGGCGTTGTGCGTGTGATTTGCACTGACGCAAGGCACAAGCAGCGCCAGGGCTAGTAAGCAGCGTTAAACGATAAGGAACACTTTTGTGGCACGTATAGCAGGCATAAACATCCCGTTGGCAAAGCACGTCGTGATTTCACTGACGGCGATCTACGGTATTGGTCGAAAGCGGGCACAACAAATTTGTGCTGCGGCAGGTGTTGCTCCGGAAGCCAAGGTAAAAGACCTTGCTGAACCGGAGGTGGCAAGACTGCGCACCGCAGTTGCGAGCTTAACGGTAGAAGGTGACCTTCGGCGTGAGGTATCTATGAATATCAAGCGTCTTATGGACCTCGGCAGCTACCGAGGAATTCGCCACAGGCGCGGACTGCCGCTTCGTGGTCAGCGCACACGAACAAATGCTCGTACTCGTAAAGGTCCGCGTCGTCCGATTAAGCGGTAAGGAATGGCGCCAATGGGGCGCTCCTGCACGTGGCGGTTGATGGCTGCGGTGGGAATGGAGAGATTGAAAAATTATGGCTGAACCGAAAAAGAAGAAGGTTAAAAAGCATGTGGTGGATGCGGTTGCGCATATCCATGCTTCCTTCAATAACACGATTATCACGATCACTGATCGTCAGGGAAATGCTCTCTCGTGGGCGACAGCTGGTGGTTGCGGTTTCCGTGGTTCTCGTAAATCGACGCCGTTCGCCGCACAGGTTGCCTCCGAGAAGGCTGGCCGCACGGCATTGGATTTTGGCGTCAAGAACCTCGACGTTCGCGTTCGGGGGCCAGGCCCAGGTCGAGAGTCAGCGGTGCGTGCTCTGAACTCTCTGGGTTTTCGTATTCAAAATATCGAGGATGTAACACCGATTCCTCACAATGGTTGTCGCCCGCCTAAGAAGCGGCGCGTATAGAGACTGAATAATGGCAAGATATTTAGGACCAACGTGCAAACTGTCGCGCCGCGAAGGCACGGATTTGTTTCTCAAGAGTGGCGTAAGGCCGCTTGAGTCGAAGTGCAAGCTAGAGATTCCACCGGGTGGTGCTGCACAACGCCGTCCGCGTGTGTCGGACTACGGCTTGCAGCTTCGTGAGAAGCAGAAGCTGCGCCGGATGTACGGTGTGCTGGAGCGTCAGTTCCGCAATTACTACAAGCGCGCAGCGCAGCTGAAAGGCTCGACCGGTGAAAACCTGTTGCGGCTTCTCGAAGGTCGTCTGGACAACGTCGTATACCGGATGGGATTTGCATCGACACGCGCCGAAGCGCGCCAGCTCGTTAGCCACAAGAGCATCGAGGTGAATGGCAAGGTAGTCAATATTCCGTCTGCGCAACTTAAGGCGGGCGATTCGGTTGGTATTCGAGAGAGAGCCAGAAAACAACTTCGTATAAAAAGTGCGATAGATATTTCCGGCCAGATCGGCTTGCCCGATTGGGTGGTCGTCGACGTGAAGAAGATGTCGGGTGTTTTGAGAGAGTTGCCTGATCGGGGAGACATACTTCCCGACATCAACGAGAACCTCGTCGTCGAGCTTTACTCCAAGTAGTAGGAGGGTTTTTACCCATGCAGGAATCTGTACATGAGCTTCTCAAGCCGCGCGTAGTTAAGGTTTCGTCGGTTAACGATTTGCAGGCCAAGGTGATCATCGAGCCGTTTGAACGCGGTTTTGGTCATACGTTGGGCAATGCATTACGTCGAATTCTGTTGTCGTCAATGCCTGGCGCAGCAATCACCGAGGCTGAGATCGACGGTGTGCTGCATGAGTACACAAGCATTGAGGGCGTGCAGGAAGACGTTGTTGATATTCTTCTGAACCTGAAGCAGGTTGCGGTCCGGATGCACACGCGGGACACGGCTGAGCTTCGAATTTCGAAGAAGGGCCCCGGTATTGTGACTGGCGCAGACATTCAGCTTGACCACGACGTAGAGATCATGAATCCGGAATTGGTCATTGCCAACCTGACTAAGGTTGGAGAGCTGAATATGGTTCTGAAAGTCGAGCGTGGCCGAGGCTATCGTCCGGCGACTCAGCGCCCGGCTTTCGAAGAGCAGTCCGGTCCCATTGGTCGTTTGCAGCTTGATGCGTCATTTAGCCCGGTTGGTCGCGTCACATACAATGTTGAAGCGGCACGTGTTGAACAGCGTACTGACCTCGACAAGCTGATTATCGACATCGAGACCAATGGCACGATCGATCCAGAAGAAGCTATCCGTCGCGCGGGCAGTATTCTCAAGGACCAGCTGTCAGTCTTTGTTGACCTTCAGGGTCAGGAAGAAGGATTTGATGCTCAGGCAGAGAACCAGGTTGATCCGATTCTGCTGCGGCCTGTTGATGAACTTGAACTTACCGTACGTTCTGCGAACTGCCTTAAGGCGGAGAACATCATGTACATCGGTGACCTGGTTCAGCGCACCGAAGTCGAGTTGCTCAGAACGCCAAACCTCGGCAAGAAGTCACTGACCGAAATCAAGGAAGTCCTCGAAGGACATGGCCTGGGTCTTGGCATGCGTCTCGAAAACTGGCCGCCAGCGAGTTTGCGTCCAGAGCACGAGACTGCTGCACTTCAATAGTATGAACATAGTCAGCCAGACGCTGACACATGAACTAGGACAGACAAATGCGCCATAGAAAATCCGGTCGTCGACTGGGTCGTACCAGCTCTCATCGTAAGGCGATGTTTCGCAACATGGCCACGTCGATGCTGAAGCACGAGACGATCCGAACGACTGTGTCAAAAGCCAAGGAACTGCGTCGCGTCGTGGAGCCGCTGATTACTCTTGCAAGAGAAGACAGTGTTGCAAATCGTCGTTTGGCATTCGATCGCCTGCGCAACAAGGAAGTTGTAGGCAAGTTGTTTACGGATCTGGGTCCGCGGTTCAAGAATCGTCCGGGTGGTTATCTGCGCATTCTGAAGATGGGCCCACGTCCTGGTGATTCGGCGCCGATGGCGATCGTCATGTTGACCGACGGTCCCGTTACAGGAGAAGGCGCTGAAGAGTAGGCGGTTGCTGATAGGCTATCAAATCAACCGTATCGCAATATAGCCGGATATCGGGACAATCGACCAAAGGTTGTATCTGTCCGCCTGTGGGCAGCGCAAATTTACATAACCCGAGTTGAGATCGTTCATTGCATTGACTGCAAGGTCGGGGTGCGGGATTTTGGCCTGCTCGTGATTCTACCTGTTTGATTTTAAAGTCAAAATAGTGAGATTTGGGTCTTGTGAGTCGCCTCACAGCGCTGAATTCCAAAGAGGCATAATCTGTGTGCAGATACGTACCGGGGACAGACTTATTAGCAACGAAAAAGCCTTTGACGATTGTGTCATCCTGACGAAGGATGCCTTCGACCCGGATGCCGTGTTTCTTGATGACATCGTCGACGATGATGTGTTGCCGAACTTGAGCATGTCGGTCGACGGTCTGAACACGCGAGATGAGCAGGCCGAAGGCAAACTCGAACTCCGTCCCGAAGACGTTGCGGCCAACGAGACGATCACGGCCTCGACAACAATGCCTGTCGCAATATTGGATCCCGACCACCTGGAAGTGTACGGGTGGGAGTCGTCTTTCTGGCGCAAGGTCACGGGCTATTTCAACCGCTGATTCAATTTTGCAATCGCTGGTTGAGCGCTCCTGCAGGTGCAGTGGAGCTTGACATGGGCGCGCACCACCGGCGCGATTGCTACTGCCTTTCCTGATCACCACCCATCGTCTAGACTACCCGCATGATATTCAATGACATGACCGTAATTATCACCGGCGGCTCCGAGGGCGTTGGTGCGGCGACAGCAAGAAAATTCGCCGAGGCTGGTGCAAATCTCATGTTGGCCGCGCGCACCAAGAAGAACCTCGAAGCGATCGCTGAAGAGCTACGTGCCAAGACGCGAGTGGAGATCTTCTCGATGGATGTGGCGGATGCCGAGGCCTGCGTGGACCTGTTCAAGAAGACAAGCTACGAGTTTGGCCGCATCGACGTACTGGTCAATAACGCCGGATGCCATCAACGTGGCCCGGTTGAATCTGTCTCGGCAGATGATCTTGGCAAAATCATCGACGTAAATCTCAGGGCACCGATTATGCTAAGCCGCATCGCGTTGCCGTATCTGCGCGATGCTGGAGGAGGCGCAATTATCAACGTGGCGTCTTTGGCCGGTCGGGCGCCGATTCCCGGCAGCGCAGCATATTCGGCAAGCAAGTTCGGATTGCGCGCATTTACGTTCGCGCTCGCGGAAGAACTGCGCGGCAGCAAAATCAAACTGGCAGCCGTGTCACCGGGTCCGATCGACACGGGATTTATCATGTCAGACATTGACCATGTGTCTGACCTGACGTTTTCACAGCCGATCAGTACGGCAGATGAGGTGGCACAAGCGATCCTGGACCTGTGCGGCAATAATCAGCGCGAACAATCAATGCCGGCACTCAGCGGGGTTTTGACGACAGTGATGTATTTGATGCCCTGGCTTGGTCGAATCGTGAAGCCGGTACTGCAGCGTAAAGGCCAGCGCGTTAAAGCGAAGCTCAAGGCTGAGGCGAAGGCCAGCGCGAACGCCGAGGCGGGCGACTCGGGTGATCGGGCCTGAAGGCCCTCCTACGGTCCCAAATTAGAAATGTAGGAGCGGCTTCAGCCGCGATTGAAAGTGAGCGGCCTAGCCAATTGCTGCAAATGCGTCCCGCGTCAGGTTCTCACAACCCCCGGCAAGCACGCGCACGTCATCCTCGATACGTATTCCACCAAATGGACGCAGCCAGTCGACGGTTTGCCAATTGACGTGATTTTCCGCCGGCGTTCCCCTGAGGTTCTCGAGCAACATGTCGATGACATACAGGCCCGGTTCTATGGTTAGCGCCATGTCTTCTTCGAGTACACGCGTGAGCCTCAGGAACGGGTGTCCACTGGGTGGGTCGATGGTTGTTCCGGATTCATTTTCCATGTGGCCACCGACGTCGTGCACCTGCACGCCGAGCAGGTGACCAAGGCCGTGCGGCAAAAATGCCGATGTCACACCGGTTGCCAATAACGTGTCAGCGTCGCCGGTCGCGAGCTCTGATTCAACGAGTACGTCGGCCAACAATCGGTGCATGGTCAAATGCAGGTCTCGATAATTGGTCCCGGACCGGACCTGGCTGACGATGTCCAGCTGCAGGACATCCATGCGCTCAATGAGTTCCTGAAAACGCGGGTCACCGTTCGAATAGGTTCGCGTAATGTCCGATGCATAGCCGTGTACCGTCGCGCCGGCATCGATAAGAAAGGACCGGAAGGCGGCCGGCGGTTCCCGGTCCAGGTCCGTGTAATGCAGTACGGAACCGTGGTTGTTTAGCGCAACGATGTTGTCGTAAGGAAGCTCGTTGTCAGTGTGGCTGGCCGCTTTGCAGTAAGCACGATGAATATCGAACTCGGACAACCGGGAGCGAAAGGCACCTTCGGCGGCGGTGTGTGCAATAGCGCTGCGTCGCGACGCGAGCCGCATACATTCAGTTTCGTAATCGGTCTTGATGCCCCGTGCGTAGTGCAGGAGGTTGAGCGTCGTTGTCGGGTTGATTCGATCAATGCCGAAACTGTGCGCGGCATCGTCAACCTCGCCGAGCAGGATGCAATTGTCGCGGTCCTCAGGCAGGTGTTCAGCAACGGCGTCGAGGGAATGTACGACGCGGACATCAAATTGTGATGTCCAGTAGCCATCCGGCGCGCCCGGCACGACGTGCCAGTAGTCCCGCGGTTGGTAGTAAACAAGTCGTGGCGTTTCGCCAGGCGTGTAGACGATGTATGAAAGCGGCAGCTCGGTCAGAGGCGCCCAACCCACGAAATGTGGATTGGCTTTGAACGCGTACGGCTTGTCGTCAAGAAACGCGACCTTCGGGTTGCCGGAGAAGATGACCGCGCTACCGGCCCCGGCCTTCTCGAGTGCATAATCATGGCGCGCGCACACGGCTGCAATGTGCCGCGGGTACAGGGCACCCAGCGTTGGATTCTTGTCGGAATAGTCGTCGCTCATGGGACCGCATCATACCCTGATGAGCTGCCATTCGACGAGCCGGGCGAGTTTCAATCCGGGGGTAAACTAGGCATCATGGCGCCTTTACCCGGCGATGAAAGGTGCTATATGACACATCACGCGTGGTTAATTGGACTTGTTTTGATGATTTCAGGATGCACAGGTATGGCGACTTCCGAGCCCGGCTACGATCGCGTGACTGGCCGGCCGTTTGTGTCGCGCTCCGAGGTTATCGCACCGCATGGGATGGCAGCCACGAGTCAGCCGCTCGCAACGCAAATTGCGCTTGATATTTTACAGGTTGGCGGCAGCGCCGTTGACGCGGCGATTGCGGCCAATGCGGCGCTGGGCCTGATGGAGCCAACGGGCAACGGCATCGGTGGCGACCTGTTTGCGATTGTCTGGGACGAAGAAAAACAGGAACTCGTCGGCCTGAATGCGTCAGGTCGTGCACCGCAACTCATGACGCTTGAGTACTTCAAAGAACACGGTATTGAGAAGATTCCACCTTATGGACCATTGCCGGTAAGCGTGCCCGGGGCGGTCGATGGCTGGTTTGAACTGCATGGACGCTATGGACGGCTGCCGATGCAGGAGATTCTCGCACCGGCCATTGCGTATGCGAAGAACGGATTCCCGGTGTCGGAAACGATCGCGTATTACCTTGAACGCAGTGTGAGTGCCAGGGTCGGCTACCCCGGTTTTGCCGAAACGTTCATGCCAAATGGCCGCATGCCTGCGAAGGGGGAGATGTTCAGCAACCCGCGCCTGGCGAAAACCTACGAGGTAATTGCAGACGGCGGTCGCGACGCATTTTATCGGGGAGACATTGCAAGAAAGATCGGGTCTTATATGACGGAGCACGGTGGCCTCCTGCGCTACGAGGATTTGGCGACACACAGCTCGGAGTGGATTACGCCGGTTTCCACAAATTACCGCGGCTGGGATGTGTACGAGTTGCCGCCCAACGGGCAGGGCATTGCTGCGCTGCAGATTCTGAACATGCTTGAAGGCTTTGATATCGCAGCGATGGGATTTGGCAGTGCTGAGTACCTGCACACCTTTGTTGAAGCGAAGAAACTCGCCTTCGAAGACCGGGCGCTTTTTTACGCGGATATGGACTTTTATGATGTTCCTGTCGCGAAGTTGATATCCAAGGACTATGCGGCCGAACGACGCAAACTTATGTCGAGCGAGCGTGCAGCGAAGGCGTATCCGGCAGGTGACGCAATTCTCGAAGCTGGCGACACGATTTACCTGACCGTGGCAGACAGTGATGGCAATATGGTGTCGCTGATTCAAAGCAATTATCGTGGCATGGGATCGGGAATGACGCCGGGTGATCTGGGATTCGTGTTGCAGGACCGGGCAGAGCTTTTCAGTCTTGAGGAAGGCCACGCCAATGTTCTGGAACCCGGCAAGAGACCGTTTCACACGATCATTCCCGCGTTCGTAATGAAAGACGGCAAACCGTTGATCAGTTTTGGGTTGATGGGCGGTGCGATGCAGCCGCAGGGACATGCCCAGATCATTATCAACCTCATCGACTTCGGCATGAACCTGCAGGAAGCGGGCGATGCAGCGCGATTTCGCCACGGCGGTTCGTCACAACCGACCGGCGAGGTCATGGTGGACGGCGGAGTGATTAATCTGGAAGACGGTTTCAGCGAGGACACGCGCAGCGCACTCGAAGCGCTGGGCCACACCCTGGGACCCAGCGACGGCAGCTTTGGCGGCTACCAGGCGATCATGCTGGACGCAGAACAAGGTGTGTACTATGGCGCGTCCGAGGTGAGGAAAGACGGTCAGGCCGCCGGGTACTAGAACTCCGTCAACATCACAAGAAGAGGACTGCCGGTGACACAAGACATCTATCTGACGGGTATAACGACAACAGGGACGCCACACATTGGCAACTATGTGGGAGCGATTCGCCCCGGCATTGCTGCAAGCAAAGACCCGGGCAAGAAGAACTACTATTTCTTGGCGGACCTGCACGCGCTCGCCAAGAATGAAGACCCGGACAAGATCAGTCGATCGACGCTGGAAATATCGGCGGCATGGCTTGCGCTTGGACTCGATACGAACAATGCCATTTTCTACCGCCAGTCAGATATTCCAGAGATTCCGCTGCTGACATGGATCCTGGCGAGTATGACTGCCAAAGGCCTGATGAACAGGGCACATTCATACAAAGCCGCAACTGCTGTCAACGTGGACAACAGCAGCAGCGATCCGGACAAAGGCATCACGATGGCGTTGTACAGCTATCCGATTCTTATGGCCGCCGACATACTGATGTTCAAGGCAACCAGGGTTCCGGTCGGCCGCGATCAGAAACAGCATGTCGAGATGGCCCGCGATATCGCGCAGCGCTTCAATCATCACTATGGCGACGTATTTGTATTACCTGAACCCGTCATCAGCGACGATACAGCGGTCTTGTCCGGCCTCGACGGCCGCAAGATGAGCAAGAGCTATAACAACACGATTCCCTTGTTTGCGCCGGAGACAAAACTCAGAAAGTTGATCATGAAGATCAAGACCAACAGCCTGCTGCCGGGAGAACCGAAAGAGACGGAAGGCAGCACCCTGTTCGAGATATACAAGGCCTTTGCTACCGCTGAAGAAACACGATTGATACAGGCGAAATATGCCGACGGCATCGCTTGGGGAGAGATGAAGAAACTGCTATTTGAGTACCTCAATGAGCACATCAAACCAGCGCGTGACGAGTACGATCGATTGATCGCAGACCCTGGTACGGTTGAGCAAGAGTTGCAAAAGGGTGCAGAGCGAGCCCGGGAAACGGCGGTGCCATACATCGATCAAATACGCGATGCGACAGGTATTCGAAAGCTGGGCTAGACAATATCCAACGGACTTCGTATGGCATGGCCACCTCGCTGCCGTAAAGGAGGCCTCCCATTAGCCTAATCAAAAACCTGCGGCCCCAGCGACATGCTATTCTCCACAAATGAACGAATTACACGCCGATTTTCGAGCAACGACTTTTGGTTAGGCACCATGCCGAAAATAGGCATTGAATCGGCGATCGTATTCCTCCTTTGTAGCTGCGCAGTTGTACCAAATCAATACGGTGACGGCGACGTGGATTGCAATGAGACTCTGTGCGGATGTTCCAGGACACACACTCAGTCAGTGACAATCAAATTTTTGGACAATGACGCTAATCCGATTCCGGACGCGTCACTGATCTGCTTGGACACTGGCGAGAATCTGGGTTGGACGGACTCTCTGGGCCTGGTACGTGTACGAGCGAAGGGGCGAATGAGTTTCTGCGGTTTCTCTGCTGATTGCAGAACCGCCTATTTTCAGACTAAAAAAGAGGGTAACGAACGTCCGTTTTGGTTCGGCCAGCTGCTTCGCGGACAGAAAATTGATTCTGTGGAACGAAGCATCGAGATTGTCGCAGATGGTGCCTAACAACGCGCTGCACTTGCTGCCGGGCAGTATCTGTCACGGCTCTTGCAGTGTCATTATGTTTGCACTCGCAACAGCCGCGCCAGATACCTGGCGCAAGTTAGCTTAGACGTTAGCCGCTAACAAAGGAGATAGTCTTGGCCTCAACCTGGATTGCGTACAATGATCTTGCTTGGACTGAAGACTGGCTCGCAGACCCACCAGAATACGAAGATGAAGTAATGGTCTACGTCGACCTGATTAAGCGTACTGCATCAGAACCACCAAGCACGTTGCTGCATTTGGGGAGTGGCGCAGGCGGTCATGACAGGATCTTCAAGCGGCACTTTGCCGTAACCGGTGTGGATCTTAGTCTGGGCATGCTGAACAAAGCGCGCGTTGCACATCCCGACATCGAATACCTTGAAGGCGATATGCGGACGTTACGATTGAACCGGCAGTTCGATGCGGTGGTCATTCCAGACAGCATAGACTACATGGCTTCACAGGACGATCTTCAGCGAGCCATTCAAACCGCGGTGGCGCACCTCAAGACCAGCGGTGTTCTACTCGTGGTGGGAAAAACGGAAGAGACCTTTCAAGACAACAATTTTGCATACACCGGCGAAAAGGATGGTGTGCATGTGACCGTGTTAGAGAACAATTACATCAACCCGTTTCGTCCCAATACCTACGAGGCCACTCTTGTGTACCTGATTCGGCAGCAGGGAGAGTTGACCACTCACACAGATCATCAAGTACTCGGTCTTTTCTCACAGGCCACGTGGGAAAAAGCATTCAACGATGCTGAACTCACCACGCAGATAACAAGCCTGAATGGCATCTACGATAAATATCTTCTGGGTGACGGAGAGTATTCACTTACAGTCTTCATTGGGCAAAAAGCATGATAGGGCAAGAAACACACCTACGAGCTCGCAGGTGGCTAACAATTTGGTGCACCTGACAAGAATCCGCTCCGCTCGTTCTTGCAGGTGACCAAGGTCGTTAGGAGTCTTTCGGAATCATGAGAATGTCTGGGATTTGTTTAATTTTCATCTTTGCGGCGAGCTGTTCTGCGGTGGTCGCTGATGACACGACAGTAAGTACTGTTTGTGGTGATTTCAATTCGGTTGGCCTCACAGAGGGTAAACCAATCGTGATGGTAAGCTTCGACCTTTCTGAGGAATTGGCTCAAACGCTAGTCGAACCGTGTGTCGTGGTGACGTATCGACGTCCCCCCATCTTCAGTAGCACTTAGATCTGGAGTCCGGCGGTTAGTGTAACCTTCTTTTCAGCCAGTCGTTTTGCGTACTGCGAAGGCGTGAGCCCGCCCAGTCCTTTCTTCGGCCGCTCGTTGTTGTACTCGTTGCGCCATGCCTCGGTCAGTTCGCGAGCGTGGTGGAGATTTCGGAACCAATGTTCGTTCAGGCACTCATCGCGTAAGCGACCATTGAACGATTCAATGTAGGCATTCTGGTTTGGCTTCCCGGGTTCGATGAGACGTAGGGCGATGCCGTGGTCATGCGCCCAGTTGAGCATCGCCTTGCCGGTAAATTCCTTGCCGTTGTCGGTGCGAATGATTTTTGGATAGCCGCGTCGTTGGCAAATGCCGTTCAGAATGCGAACCAAATGATCACCACCGAGTGCGTGTTCCGGATGGACCGTGACCGCTTCGTGGGTACCGTCATCGACGATACCCAGGCACTTCACCAGGCGACCACTAGCCACACGATCGAACACAAAGTCCATTGACCAGACCTCGTTGGCAGCCGTCGGTCGATACAGGGGCTGACGCTCCGACACCGGTACCTTTTTGCGCTTTCTGCGTTTGATTTGAAGCTTTTCCTCAGCATAGAGCCGTTCGACCCGCTTGTGGTTTACTCGCTCACCGGCCTGCCGCAACTTCAGGTAAATCATTCCCGAACCGTAGCGGCGATGCCGTTGCGCCAGAGTGACAATCCGTCGGCGCAGCTCCGCATTGCCGTCCGGTGCCGGTACGTATCGCAGTGAACTCGCACTCATCCCGACGATGGTCAGCGCTCGGCGTTCGGCCAATCCCTTGGTTCGCATCCAGCCCACCAACTCCCGGCGCGCCGGTGCTGCTACCACTTTTTTCGCAACGCTTCCCGCGTCACCTCTTGCTCCAGCAGCGACTCGGCCAACAGCTTCTTCAGCCTGGCGTTCTCTGTCTCCAGGGCCTTCAGGCGCCTCACCTCCGAGACCTCCAGTCCAGCGTACTTGCTGCGCCAAACGTAAAAGCTCGCTTCCGAGAACCCGTGCCGGCGGCACAACTCCTTCGCCGCCACCCCGGCTTCCGCTTCCTTCAAAAAGCCAATGATCTGTTCTTCCGTATATCGCTTCTTCATGTCCAACCCCTGCCTTCAAGGCCAGACTCTAAATCAATTCGCTACTCAAATTGGGGGAGACGTCGGTATGGGCTAAAAAAAGGTCCCGAAAACAACAGCGGCGGCCTCATTCCTTATCGAATTAAGGTGGTCGAATCAAGTGACGGAGTCCCGCGAAGTGTCAGACGCCAAGCCGAGAGAGCGGTATCTAAGTATTACTTTCATTCGAGAAGTCATTCGGAGTCTAGAGAACGTATTTACTATTCCTTGATAAGATTTGAATAAGAGCCACCTAACAAATCGCTGTACTGGCCGCCGATCGGTTCCCGTCACGGATCTTGCAGTTTGTTGCTATTCTTTGTGGCAACAACCGCGCCAGTTACCTGGCGCCAGTGAACTCAACCGTTAGGCAGCGTTAAACATTGACACGTGTAACGTATCGCGTTACACTGTTTCAGTGATCCGGAGCTTCACCCACAAAGGACTGGAACGTTTCTTTCTGCGAGGTACAAAAGCAGGGATTCAAGCATCGCACGCCTCGAAACTTCGACTGATTATTTCCAGGCTGCACGCATCTGTCGCACCGAATGACATGGACCTCCCGGGCCTATTTCTTCACCAACTGAAAGGATCCAGTAAGGGCGTCTGGTCCGTTCAGGTCAGTGGAAACTGGCGATTTACATTTAGGTTTGACGGTCCGGATGCCGTTGATGTGAATTACGAGGATTATCACTAACCATGACTATGCAGATGCACAACCCGCCTCACCCCGGCGAAGTTATTCGTAGTCTTTGTCTTGAACCGCTGGAAATTAGTGTCACGGATGCCGCGGAAGCGCTTGGAGTTACCAGAAAGACCTTGTCCGCTATCTTGAACGGCCGAGCCGGGATTAGTCCGGAAATGGCATTGCGGTTGTCGATCGCGTTTAACACGTCACCAGAGAGCTGGATGAATCAACAAACTCAATACGACCTTTGGTTGGCGAAGAAGGAAAAGAAACGTCTCCGTGTGAAGAGGCTGTCCGCAGCCTAACAATGCGCTGCACTTGGAAACGACTCCAGTCATCATTCTTGCACCCGCAAGAGTGCCGCCGTACGCCAGGTTTCAAGTTAGCTTAGACGTTAGACGACTTTGAGGAAACGAATGAAGTACATCACATCTCTTATCTGTTTTGGATTCCTACTTTCTTGCTCCATTGCTATGGCCGGAGCTTGGGATATGGGCCCGTTCGATAATGATGATGCGCTAGATTTTGTGTCAGAACTTGAGGATAGCGACAGCACTTCGATTCTTGAGAGGGCGTTTAAAGATGTCACAAGATCGGTGCTTTATATCAGCGCACCGGAATGCTCACGAGCCGTTGCTGCAGCGGAAGTTGTTGCAGCTTGGGCTGGAAATCCACGAGCCGAAATACCTGATGAGGTTGCTTCTTGGGTCCGATCCAAAAATCGGGTAGCAGATGAAGAGCTTATCGCTCTTGCCCGGAAGGCGGTTGCAGTAGTTCGAGACAGTAGCAAGTCAGAGCTCGCGGACCTTTGGCGCGATTCCGGGTCAAACTACGATGTTTGGCATGCGAGCCTCACTGATCTCTTGACACGCCTCTCATGAAGTCGTCTAACAAATCGCTGCACTGGCCGCCGGGCGCATCTGTCACACTTCGTGCAGTGTTATGATTTGGGTTTCGCACGAATTGCGCCAGCTACTGGCGCTAGTGAGCTAAACCGTTAGGTGGCACTCGTGAAATATCTAACGCCATTGATAGTGGTTGTCTTAAGTTTTTCCGACTCGGCAGTTGCTGAATTTCCCGAGTTCTTGGACGCATCCATCACAGAGGCAGTTCAGCCGGTGGTCGTGTTGATTCCAGGTCAGCTATTCGGGTCCGGGTCCAAAGACTTGGTAATACCGTTGGCTTCAGGAAATTCACCCAATATTTCATTTCCCCTTTACGTTTTAAAGTCGGTCGCAGAACGAGGTGCCACGAAGCAAACCAAAAAGAGTGACGGCGATGGACTAATTGTCGATCCTGTTGAAACACGTATCATGAGGTTTGGCACGTATGCGAAGGCGAGCGGGAATCGAGACAGGGCTGGTAATTTCTACGACGTGAATACTGGCAACCTCTTGCTGTTGGTTTATGTTGATCGTCCGTGTCGAATTGAGGGTGAAGTTATGGGTCGTGGCAAAGTCTATGTGCATGAGATTGATTTCAATCGGGCGGGATTTCACTGGGTTTCTGAAGTAAATTCAGGCCTTTTGAAGAATGTCGCGAATTCGACAAAAGTGGAATTTAGAGTTGGACAATAGATAAAGCCACCTAACAATGCGCTGCACTTACCGCCAGGCAGTACCTGTCACGGCTCTTGCAGATCAATGTTCATGTTTGCGTTCGCAATAGCCGTGCCAGATACTTGGCGCAAGTTAGCTTAGACGTTAGGAGGCTTGAGCGATGGGCGCGCGCAATATCGGCATAGTGCTGATTCGACTCTTTTGCATTTACCTCGCCGTAAACTCCCTGCAACAGTTTCTTTCCTTCCTTCCAAGCGTTTTCAAGTTTCGCGGCGACCTGTTACCGGTATTTCTGTCACTCAGTTTTTGGCTATTGTGTTTGGTGGTACTCGTTCCTCTCGGAATAGCGGTCTGGCTGTGGCGACGAGTAGAACTCGTCTTGCCTGAAGGAGATGACAACGCATTGGAGAGCGAGGTCGGAGACCAAGCCATGCTGATCGGTGTTTCGCTGTTCGGTCTCTACCTTTTTGTCTGGGGCATGATTCTCGCCCTGAGAGTTGAGGCGACCTTATCCAGTTCTGGAATGCCCATAGGTGAGCTGAATATCGCGCAGCGTATGCCATACCTCGCACAGCTCGTCATTTCGATTCCTCTCTTGCTCGGACGTAGACGAATCTCAACATTGCTATTGAGGGCGAAATACGCCAGCACGGGAGCCTCCTAACAATGCGCTGCACTTGCAAACCACTCCCGTCATCATTCTTGTATTCGCAAGAGTGCCGCCGTACGCTGGGTTTCATGTTAGCTTAGACGATATACGTCACCTTGACATGCACTACAATGTAGTTACACTCGGCGAATGAGTGAAATTACGTTCGAGTGGAATGACCGAAAAGCGTCTGAGAATAAACGGAAACACGGCGTCACTTTCGACGAAGCGAAATCGGCGTTTCTTGACGAAAATGCTCGCGTAATCCCTGATCCTGAACATTCCGCCGAAGAAGACCGCTTCATACTTCTGGGCCTGAGCATTCAACTTCGCGTCCTTCTTGTTTGTCATTGTTATAGGAGCGATGAGGAAGTAATTCGAATTGTCTCAGCTAGAAAGGCGGATCCCTCTGAGCGAAACCAATACGCAGAGTACTTGCCATGAAGAAATCCTACGATTTTTCAAATTCCGTCAGAAATCCTTATCTCAAGAAACCGAAGAAGCAGCTCACGATTCGACTCGACGAAGATACGATTGACTATTTTCGATCATTGTCGGAAGACAGCGGAATTCCGTATCAGAGTTTGATCAACCTGTATCTTCGTGATTGCGCATCGTCGAACAAAAAGCTGACGATGAAATGGGCGACGTGACGTATAACAAATCGCTGAACTGGCCGCTTTCGAGTTAGCTTAGACGTTAGGCAGCGGCGGAAACATCGACAAGAAATTTCATCATCCGCACGACACACTCGTATCCTCAAGCCTGCGATTCTTGTCGGAACTTGTCGCTTGGATCGCCGGACCATGGGCCGTGGCAGTTTGGTCTAAATGGTTAGTCCTGCCAGCCCTCATATTGCTTATCGGGCTGCCGTCAGTTTTTTCGACTCCGAATGATAAGAACAAAATCCTTGTTCCAACCCGCGGGACCATTAGAGTAGCGATTGAGTTTCTCCTGTACTTGGTGGCAGCGATTGCGCCTTGGTTTGTCTGGTCGCGAACGGCTTCTGGAATCGCTGTGGGAATTGTTGTCGCTTCCGTTGTCGTTGGGGTTCCTCGCATGATCTGGCTAATAAAGGGCGCAGCCATTGAAGACGAAGCCCAATAATCGTCGTGCGGCGCAGCCTAACAATGCGCTGCACTTGCTGCTCCTGTCTCGGCCGCGATGCTTGCCTGCAGCAAGCTTCTCGACCTATGCTAGGCGCAGGTAATCTTAGGCATCAGGCCGCAACAAGGCCGGTGGTTTACATACGAGCCTCGAACCCCTGACCGGTGAGGACCATGAATGGCTAGATCCCAAGATCCAACAGATGCGATCCGGAGCCAGGCCGTCACATTTCCCGGCGTAGCGAAGGGAACGTCCTGCACGCAGAGCGCATTCAAGGCTGGCAAGGGCACCTTCCTGTTCATCGGTCCTGGACCGAAGGGGCAGGGATTCAAGGCAATGTTCAAACTGAACGCCTCGATGCCGCAGGCGCTGAAGTTGGCCGCGGAAGATCCGACGCGGTTCGAGGTGGGTTCGACTGGTTGGGTAACCGCCCGTTTCACGGCCGAGGAACCCTTGCCCAAGCGGATTTGGGGAAGGTGGTTGGCGGAGTCCTATGACGTGACGTGCGGAGCGGGCCGGAAGGGAAAGAAGGCTTAAGCGACCAACCAGTCCCGGGCGAAGTCAGGGTGAGTCGCCTGCTTGAGCCATACGGTCGGAAACGGAAGTCGACAATTGGGCCGCGGCCGCCCCTGTCATTCGCCGAGCGAGATAGGCGGCCAGAGAACCGTATAGTCAACGCGGTACTGGCTGAAATGCGAATGAAGCTGGCAGGCTTGGTGGGAGCGGTTGATATGAGCGCGTTGCGAGATCACTGATGCCCAAAAGTAGGACGAAGTTGGCAAGTCAGCGCGCGCAGCTTATCCACAGGTCATTAGGCAGCATGTCCGAGTTCAACAAAAAAGTCGTTCGTTATGTCGCGGGCGCCTCGTTAAGTTTTGGTATTCTATGGGCACTGGAGTATCTTCCATGGGCGTTTGATGTTTCCGACCTTGGTCCCTATCAACTGTTTTTCACTTTGACTGGAGTCGGGGCAGTTAGCCTATTTGTGGCGTCTGCTGCAGGTGCATTTGTCGCTCGCACGAACTTCACTGGCCCTGCGGTCTTCTTTGCTATCGGTGTCTGGTACCTGACATCCAGCTACCTTTCGGCTCTGTCACATGCTTTAGAATTGAGCGACTCGGTTCTATCGTTGTTGGTAAGAATCGGGGGGCTCGTGCTGACCGTCTGCGGCGCGGTAGCCGGAGCACTGATTGGGCGGTGGTTATCCACGCCAAGAGAGAAAAATGTCTCAGATGCAGCCTAATAATGCGCTGCGCTTGCAAACCACTCCCGTCATCATTCTTGCTTCCGCAAGAATGCCGACGTACGCTAGTTGTCAAGTTGACCTAGACGTTCGGCAACAATAATTAACGTGAGCAATCAATGAACTCTCTAAAAGACAGGATAAAAAAGAACAACTTGGCCATAAGCTTCTTGCTCATCACACTGATATTTGTCTTTTTTGGAATATTTACATTAAAGGGGTTGTACTCATTGGGTGACCTCACAAGAAAGATCTACGAACATCCACTTGTTGTCTCAAATGCCTCCCTCCAAGCAGCTCTTGAAATTACAAAAATCCATCGAGACATGAAAGATATTGTTTTGACAGTCTATCCTGATGAGATGAAAGCTACTCTATATGCTGTAAATGAGAACGAACAAAAAGTCTACCAACATCTTGATATGGTTCGAAATAATATTCTCGGAGAGGAGGGAAAGTCTCTTGAACGACAAGCCAGGCAGGCTTTTGCAAAATGGAGGCCAATACGCGAAGAGGTCATTCAACTCCTTGGGGCTGGCAACAAACAAGACGCTGTTTTCATAACACAATCAAAAGGAGCTGAACATGTTGTAAAGCTCGAAGCCAAAATGCTGGAATTAACCTCATATGCAAGAACAAGGGCTGCCGATTTTATCGACCTCGCGGAAACAGAGCAGGCAAAACTTGAGTGGATAATCCTTGCCTTGACACTTTTGGGTATTTTGGCATCAGTCGCTATTTCTCTTACTGCTATTAATCGTGTTCGAAAAGCTGCAAGTTTACTGCGAGACAAAAACAACAAGCTTCAAAAAGCTGTTGATGAGATCAAGATCTTACAAGGAATACTACCAATCTGCTCCTTCTGCAAAAATATTCGAAACGATCAAGGTTATTATGAACAAATAGAAGAGTATATCCACAAACATTCAGGCGTTGACTTCAGTCACACCATTTGCCCATCATGTCTGAAAGAGCATTATCCCGAAGAATATGAGAGCCTGGTTTTGGATAAATAGAGATAAGAAGTACATTGGCTATCCACAATAATGGAGAATGCCGAACCAGGCGGTTTACTTGACGCGGAGAACTTCAGCGGCCTGACAGGCATTGTCTTTGGCGGCGCAAGTGACCTGGATTGTTAGACATACACGAGCAAATACTCGTGGTACTAAAGAAAGTAATGTTCGATATACAAAGAGAACAGAGAGGCAGAACCGAATGGGCAACAGATTCGTTAATCAAATCCTGCTGGTTCCGGTGATCCTTCTGATTGTTTCGTGTACTGGCGAACACTCGCCTCGGCAGGACCTGGTCAACGATTCGTTCCCAGAAGCCCAGGAGGAACTTCAAGAAGTCATTAGGTCAATCGTGGCTGACGCTGAGGGGGCGAATATTGATGGGCTACAGACCGCACATCTGGTTAATCATAAGTTTACAAAATTCGGTCCCCGCAGTTTCGAACGCCAGGATGTGGTCGGCACAAATGAATCTGAGGCTGCGTTCTTTGGTTCAATTTCTGAGTACAGGCAGGAGACCAGGGATCTAAGAATCGACGTTTATGGAGACGTTGGGATCGCCACATATTATCCGCATGTCTCTTTCGTACAGGATGGGGAGGAGAAGACGGCAAATGGCCGCCAAACGCTCGTTTTTCTCAAGACAGACAACCGGTGGAAAATCGTTCACGAACATGGGACTCCCAGGAGGTGATAGCCGCGAAGAGTTATGTTTGGAATGGATGTCTAACAAGAACGTCCACCTGCAATGGTCAGGCAGCATGAAGAACACTGTCTTTTATTTTGGCATCGCCTTGTTATTCACTCATGAGCTCGATGCAATGCCCAATCATGAGTGGCGCGTGCTTCCAGGCTTGAATTTATTGTCCGACGCTGCAGGTGAGGCCGTGTTTCTTATTGCTCATGTCCCATTCTTTGCCCTCGTCATTGCGTTCACTGCGAGTGTCAACGTTAAGACTCGAGCGACTGCCCGTGAATTTGCCAGCGGATTCCTCATTGCTCATGCGGCTGCGCACTATCTGTTCTCAGGTAGTTCCGCGTATGAATTTTCGTCGGCGGTTTCATCTGTACTCATCTACGCAGCTGCCGTTTGTGGAATAGCGTACTTTGCAGCGCTCTGGTTCGAGCGCAGTGCAAATGCATCATAACAATGCGCTGCACTTACACTACGGCTTTTGTCACGAAGCTTGCTTACGCGAGCTTTGCGCCAGATACTGGTTGCAGGTTAGCTAGAAGTCGGGTATGCGCGGCAAGATGATCACAGGAAACTGTCTCTGCAATCAGGTTCGCTTCGAGTTTGCAGCGAGACCGACAGACGTTAGCATCTGCCATTGCTCAATTTGCCGCCATACAACAGGATCGGCTTTTGGCGTTTATGTGAAAGTTTCAGATGTCGACCTGACGCTGACGGTCGGAGCCGACCATCTCAATTCTTACAAGGTGACGGAGAAGCTGCGTACCCAGTTTTGTCGGGACTGCGGTAGCACCGTCTTGGCAACGCACGCCGACTATCCTGGATTCGTCTACGTGGCTCTCGGGGCGATTGCCGAAGGTTCTGATATACGTCCCACGTACCACGAGTTCGTTGGTTCAAAGGCGGGCTGGTTCGATATTCAGGACTCACTCCCGAAGTTCGATGAGTGGTCCGACAGTGAGTAGTATTGGCATGTCTGACATTGTGCTGCGATTGCATGCCCGGCTTCGGTCATTTTTCTTGCATGCGCAATAATGCCGCCGTACGCTTGTTTCAAGTTAGCTTGGACGTTAGGCGACGCAACCATACCTGGGAGCGAGTGTTATCGGTAGCGCGCAGGAGGATGGACATGGTGCAAAAGAACTACTTTCTGATATCAGGCATTCTTTTCTCTTTGGTTGCAGCAGCTCACTTGCTGCGAATTATCTGCGGTATTTCTGTTCGTGTCGGCGCTTATGAGGTTCCAATTTTGGTGTCGTCGGTTGGCTTTATTGTACCGGCGGCGTTGGCTTTTTGGGCTTTTAGGTTAAGGCGGGCGCAAAGTACCACCTAATAATGCGCTGCATGAAATGGCCGCCACACTCTCAACTTGAGTCGCTGTCTGATAGTATAATGACCGCCTGGAAGTGACCCCGGGGGCCAAGTCCGCGTAATGTTGCACTTAACGATATGCACGTATTCCTTCGAGATTATTATTCGTTGCGTGTAAGGACGGTTGATGTGACCTACGAACTCAAGATCATTCCAAACACCCGAATAGCGTTATCTTGTTGGTCAGGAACAATCGATCTCAAGAAACGCAAAGAAAACGTTAGGACCATGGCGCAGTTCTGCCGAGATAATGGCCTTAGCCAATTGATTGTCGATACCCGTCAACAAGTCGACGATGCAACGACAATGCAGATGTACGACTTCGGTGCTTCGATACCAGAGATAATGCGTGGGATTCAAGTTGCGGTTGTCTGTCGTCCGTCCGCCAGAGCGACGCGTTTTGGAGAGACGGTTGCCGCTAACCGCGGAACAAATTCTCACTCGTTCGAGACGATCGAAGAAGCCAAGACGTGGCTAGCCGGAAACGAAGGAACGCTCAACAGTTAGGATGCAAGTGCCGGCTGATGTCACGCAGCTTGTTTGTGCCCCGTTCGCGCCCGATAACTGGTGCAAGTAAGCTCAGACGATAGGAAGAGAGTGTCACATGGGGAACTCAGGAAAAGTGATGACTGTACTTTGGAGGACATCCTGGCGAGTCGCCGTTGTCGGCTGCGTATTCGCGGCGACATTGGTTTCATGTCGGTTGATTCTCCAGGTGCTAGGGTTGGGGCTTGCGCGTGCTCCCGCCCAGGCTCCAGAGGAGATTGCGGGCTACTATCTTCTTGCGGGCAGCATCGGTCTCGCATTGGGTACGATGTGGGTCGTGAAGGGCCTCAGGGCGAGCACCCTTGGGCGATGGTCTGTCGCGGCCGCGTTTGTCGTCGTCGGGTTTTCTTTGAGCACCACGATCGAAGCCGGAATCTACAGTGCTTCGGAAGGGGTCATCCTCAAAGTCCTGCTCCTACTGCCGCCATGTCTGGCTCTTGCCATGCTCCAGGTCATGTTCTTCCCCGTCGACGAGGAGCTTGGTCCAGAACCCGTGGAAGCGCCTGCCCGAGACCTGGATCGGCGCGCATGGGTGTGGCGATTGGCGATAGCCGCATTATCGTTTCCTGCGATCTACTTTGTGTTCGGGATCATCGTGTCACCGATTGTCATGGAGTACTACGCAGAGGGAGCTGCCGGACTCGTTTTGCCTGCCACCGGCCTGATCGTCGGGACTCAGGTCCTTCGCGGGATTCTCCACGTCGCCATCGTTCTCCTGATCATGCGGGTCTGGTGTCGATCCAGGCGGCAGTTGGTGATGGCGCTAACGTCGGCCTTTTTTGTCTTCGTAATGATGTACGACGTGGTGCTCGCATATGAGGTGCCGGTCGTTCTGATTGTGACGCACTCGGTCGAGGTGTTGGCTGACTCGTTCGTATTCAGCTGGATCGCGGTTCGACTGCTTGCACCGCTGGCGCTCGACACGCATGACCGACAGGCGATCGCCTCCTGACCAGCGATTGTTGCCGTCGCTTGCGGTTACCTCGGATAGGTGAATCGGTGCGCGGCGGTGCCACGATTCGTGCACCTGTAGTATTGTGGCTTGGAAAGAAGTGCGCCAGTTAGCCAGAGGGTTAGGCTCCTCTGGCAGAGGAATTGTGGGAGCAGTCCGGCGGGAATCTTGATGCTTTTGTGCAGGCGGTAGGTACAGCACAGTGCATCAGCGGTGTGGTACGCGTTTTTCACGAGCGGAACGCCGGCGTACTGGTTGTCGCCGTTGAGCCGGACGAGTCCCCGGTTCTGTCCGGCGGAACACCTGGTGCTCACAAAATCGAAGGTGTAGGCCCGGGATTTGTTCCCCCAGCATGGAATGAGAGCCTGGCCGATGAAATCCAGCGGGTCTCAACGTCCGAGGCAAAGGACATGACCCGGCGCCTGGCAAGGGAAGAGGCGCTGTTTGTGGGCACATCTTCCGGTGCAAACGTCGTAGCCGCTCTCCGGGTTGCGGAGCGACTTGGTCCGGGGCGAACCGTAGCGACGCTAATCTGTGATTCCGGTTTGAAATACCTTTCAACTGATCTTTTTTCGACCAGGTAGCGAGGATACGGCGGGCCTGGCGGGTGCTTACGCCAGACAATCACATCGGTCACGTCTTGTGCCGTAAGCGATCAACGAACCGCGTCCTTGCTTAATCGTTCTTGATCTGATCCGCGTCGAGATTGCCCGGTAGCAATGTTTCGATGGCATCAACCGTCTCTGCCTTCGGCAGTTCCGTGAACAGATAGCGAAGATAAGCGTAGGGTTCCAGCCCATTCGCTTTGGCGGTCTCGACTAAGGAGTACAAGTTGGCACTGGCGGTCACACCCTTGACCGAGTCACTAAAAAGCCAATTTTTTCGGCCAATGACAAAAGGGCGGATCGCATTCTCGGCAGCATTGTTGTCGATCTCGAGCCTGCCATCGTCCAGGTAACGGATCAGCTTGTCCCATTCATTGTTCAGGTAGTGCAAGGCTTTGCCAGTAGCACTCGTTGGCGGTACCTGCGACAAGCTTTGATCCAGCCAAGTAGCCATCTCATCAAGCACCGGTTTTGCCTGGCGTTGACGATGCTCAAAGCGTTTCTCAGGCGTCAGATTGCGCGCCTGTTTCTCCACCCGGTACAGTTTCTGGATCAGCGTAAGCCCCCGATGTGCCTTGCCGCGTTTCTTGTTCTTGCCCTGTGCCTTGACCGCTTCACTGAAGCGGCGTCTGGCATGCGCCATGCAACCAACGTGGATGAGCTGGTTTTCTGCCACGACAGCGTTGTAGCCATCATAGCCGTCCGTTTGTAAATAACCCATGAAGCCGGCTAACAAGCGCTTGGCAACACCGGCACCACGCCCGGGATCGTAGTGATACAGCACCACCGGTTGCTGCGGTGGACCACCACGCTGCAGCCACAGGTAGGACTTCGATTGCGCCTTTTTGCCGGATTCTTTGAGCACCTGCACCGTGGTCTCGTCCATCTGCAGGATGTCATAGCTCAGCAGTCGATCCTGCATCAGGTTGATCAAGGGTTGAACCAGGTGACCGGCCTTGATCATCCAGTTGGCAAGCGTTGCACGTGGGATGTCCACACCGATGCGCTGCAAAATCGTCTCCTGCCGGTACAGCGGCAGGGCGTCCTGGTACTTCGATACCGTGATGTGCGCCAGCAACCCCGGTGAGGCCATACTTTTAGGAATCGGCTGTGCCGGCAACGGCGCGGTCTTGATGCATTGACCGCAGTCACAGGCGTATTTCTTGCGGATATGCCGGGTGACCTGGATCTTCGCCGGGATAATATCCAACTGCTCGGAGATGACCTCGCCGATCTCGGTCAGTGTTCGGCCATCATGATCGCAATGGCGCTCCGCCTCCGGCAGCTCGTGGATAACGTCGACTCGCGGCAAGTGACCCGGTAACGGCTTGCGACCGCGCTTCTTGCGCTGGTGCGCAGCCACCGTAATCTCATCATCGTCGGCCTCGGCCGATGCATCAGTAGCGGCGTCAAGGCCTGCTTCGCTGTCGAGCTCTGCTTCATCGAACAGACTGATCTGATCCGGTGACAACTTTTCACTGCTGGCCGCATAACGGCGCGCCAAGGCGAGATTCAGTTGTTCGGTGAGGGTGAGAACCTGGACCTTGTAACGCTGGTTCTCGGCGGTGAGCTGCTCGTTCTTTTGATCAATGGCTTGCTTGTCGGCTTGTATTTGTTCATTGCGAACAAGTTGATCAGCAAGCAGAGACTTCAGTGCATCAATGTCATCGGGTAGTTGATGCAGTGCAATCGGCATGCATTGCATTATACCGGAACGTTACGTTTAGGGCCTTACAAAACACTGCAAAAATGCAATCGTTCATGCGGTTTAAAACGCATTACATCGTAACCGTCCAACAACCAGTTTAATTGTTGCCCGCTCAAGGTGATCACGTCATCTTCTGCCTGGCGCGGCCATTTGAAGCGCGCTTTCTCCAAACATTTATGCCACAGGCAAAATCCGCTTCGCTCCCAATATAGAATGCGCACCTTGTCGCGACGGCGGTTGCAAAACACAAACAGTTGTTCAGAAAACGGATCCCTAAGCAAGGCTTCTTCCACCACGATCGCGAGTCCGTTAATGCCCTTGCGAAAGTCCACCACATCCCGGCATAAATACACCGCCGGTAAATCGTTCGACGGGCGCATCATTCCAGACGCGCCACCGTGTTCAAAACTGTCGATAATGAGCCAGCATCGACTGCACCAGAAAAATCCACTGAAACACCGTTCGGTAACCGGATACGCCACTCGCTATCAACGCTCACAACCGCCGCCTGTACTCGCTGAAAACGCGCACCCGCTGTCTGCGGCAACACCCCCTTCCTGATCAGCGATTTCTTGCCCGCGTACAGTCCGCCAACATGAAAACCCTGCGCCGCCGCATACGCTGAAGCACTCATCCCCGATGCTTCGCAGGCCTTGATCTGCTCCAGCCAATAACGCTGACGTTCCGTCAGCACCGACCCTTCCATTTCAACCATCGTCTTGCTCCGCTGTCTTTGAAACACCACAGCTTGCAAAGAAACGGATCAGACAAATAGAGCGTGGTTTATTTTGCGCTTAC